>Ga0163151_10000791_pt1 | contig 55071 bp, 58 predicted proteins | sample OliLakLV19MP5IB2_FD_145596 | JGI IMG/M metagenome (GOLD analysis project Ga0163151, IMG submission 145596) | Freshwater microbial mat bacterial communities from Lake Vanda, McMurdo Dry Valleys, Antarctica - Oligotrophic Lake LV.19.MP5.IB-2 | ecosystem: Environmental > Aquatic > Freshwater >... | reverse complement strand
CGTTTTCGGCGTCGCCCAGCGCTTCCTGATCGGAGCCGATCTCCTGCAGGGCGGTCAGCTTTTCCCAGAGATTGTTGTCCTCGTCGGAGGCGGCGGTGGAGGCCACGGCGAGGAGCGCGCGCGCGCCCGCCTTGTCGCCGCCGGCGGCGAGCTTTTGGGCGATGGCGCGAAGCGCCTGGCTTTTCGAGATGGCGGAAACGATCGTGTCGGCCACGGCCTTCGCTCCGGCCACGTCGCCGATGCCGACCAACGCCACGGCATGGTTGGCCTGCGCCTTTCCTTGGTCAGACTTGAACTGGGTGAGGCGCGCCGCAGCGGTCACGGAGGCGGTGAAGCGGGCGATCGTCTGCCGATTCTGAATCTGAAGAGCCGCGATTTGCCGTTTCACGGCGGGGGCGTTCGCCGCGTCCGGCGCGACGGCGAGATAGGCGCCGAACCAGGCGATGGCGCGGAGCTCGCGCGACGGCATCTTCGACTCGGCGAGGCCCCGGTTGAGAAAGAGGATCGCCGACTGCGGCGCCAGCGCGCGGGCCTGCTCAAAGAGCTCAATGGCGGACGGATAATCGCCGGCTTGCGCGGCCACGACGCCTTTGTCGAGAGCCTTCTGCGCTGCCGCCGGAAGCGGATCGAGCGGCCCCGCGGCGGGCGGCGCGGGCGGCTTGGCGAACACAAACGGGTTGGCTCCCAAAACGATCAGGGCGGCGATGGTTGTGGATAAGCGTTTCATTTAACGTCCTCCAAAAAGAAGTTCTTGATCGGCATCGGTGGGCAGCTGCAGGGCGAGAAGGCGGTTAAACTCGTCTTTGCTCAAGTTCAACACGCGGGCGCGGACGGTTTCCGACGCCTGGTATTTCGGGTGGCTCGGAGGATCGCGGAAAAAACTGAAAAACGCCGCCAGCTCGGCGTCGGAGGCGGGAATGGGGCCTTTCGGCGGCTGCGGAACGGGTTTCGCGCGTTGGGCCGGGTCTTCGGTCAGCTCGACGAAGCGCTGAAGCCCCGCGTTGGTGGGATCGCGCTGGAGCGCGTCCTGAAACCAGGCGCGCGCTGCTTTCCAATCCCGGGTTTCGACGGCCTGAAACCCCTTGCGAAGCCGGTCGGTGACGGCGGGCGGGGCGTCGGGATAAGCGGCTTTGATCGACCGCTCAACCGACGCGGAGAGCCCGGACGGCACGTTGCGCGCGTCGACCACCATGGCGTCCCCGTTCGGCGCGGCCGCCGCGGGAATACTGGATGAGAAACCCAGTTCACCGTCGGCGGCGGCCGGCGTTCCCCCGGCGCCATCAAAGCTGAGCCCCCCCATCACGCCCTTCACGCGGTCCGCCGCGACCGCGGAGTCCTTCCACCACGCATCGCGTCGCGCCTCGACGTCCTGTTCAAATTTCTGGGAGGCGCGCGCGTTCTCGAGATTCTTCTTGTAGATCTCGTTCTCCGGGTCCTGGGCGAGCGCCGCCTCGTACTGGATGATGGCGTTCACGAAGTCGTTCTTCTTGTGATACTCGACGCCCTTGTTGTTGGTGTCGACGATCGCCTTCTGCCTTTTCTCCTCAGCCGCCGCTGCCCGCCGGCGCCGTCCGGCGCCCGGATCCCAGGTCATCTCCCCCGAGCTGGAACCGGAGCTGGATCCGGTGTTGTGTCTCTGGTTGCAGGCCTCTTCGCAGGTGGCGTAGGGCGCAAGACACTGGGATTCCCGGGGACGGCAGTCGCACCAGTACCCTTCGCCGCAGTTGTCGCTCATCGCTCGCGCGACGGTGGGGGTGAGAAAAAAGCCGGCAGCGAGCAGGAGACGGAAACGGGTCATCGAGAGCCTCCGTGGGGGGCGGATGGGGTCGATGAAGTGTAGGTTAAGAACCGGTGGCAAGAAAGGGACGTAATAATTAAAGAAGGCTTATAGAAATAGCGCGTCAGGCCGCCCACTTGATGTTGATCTTCCGGTTGGATTGCGCGCAGTCCTTCAAATAGAGATTGATGAGGTTCTGGTATGGCATGCCGGATTCCGCCGCAAGACTCTTGAAGTAGCGGATGACGTCGGGTTCCAGCCGAATGGTGATCTGTTGTTTAAGCAGTTTCGTATACGGGTTCTTCTTTGACTTGGAGAAGTCGTATTCCTTTCTCATGGTTTGCGCTCCTCATAGATCGCCCTTTCGCGCCGGGTCGCTTTCCTCGCTGAAATTATCCGGAGCACCGTTTCGGCCTGTCGGTAGCAGTGAACGACGATGACCAAGGTCTTCCCCGTCGATCCCAGCAGGATGAACCGATCTTCTTTCAGTGAATGGTCCGGATCGTGAATTATTCTCGCGTTCTCATCAAAAAAGGCAATTCGAGCCTCGTCAAATGACACGCCATGCTTCTTCTGATTTTCCCGGTTCTTCCGCGGATCCCATTCAAAAGCGATTCTGTCCATAAGTATAACGTAATTAATAAATAATTACGCTGTCTTTTGGTGTCAGGCGGGCGTCAAGTTTTGGAAAGGCGGATTTGCCGAAGGGCGCATCAAAACCGCGGCTGCGCCATGCGGTCGATACTTTCCTGTTTGTGGAGACGCTCGTCGAGCCCGATGCGGCGAAACAGGTCCCCCAACGAATGAAACGAGTCGTAATCGTTTTCGAAATCACTGGCGAACGGCTCCTGGTCGGCTCCCACGCCTGGTAGGGGGCGCGGGCGATGATCGCCAGCACCTTGAACTTGGACAGCGTCCGCTTCCGGCCATAGAGCAGGTCCATGGTCACGAACAAGAGCCGCGCCAGAAAACCGTAGCGCCGCCGCGGCGTGGCCAGCGTCACGGCCTGCTCCCGGGCGAGATCTTCGGTGGTCTGGGGCTGGGCGAGGTCGATCATCACGGGACACTCCTTTTGATTTCGTCGATGTGCGCTTTCTGGAAGTGCTCAATCACGCCGTCCTTCTTGACGATGATGCCGCTGCCGTAAAGCGTCTTGCGCTTCAGATCCACGAGATGCGTGATCTGGTCGCCGTAGCCTTTCTCATACCAGCCGAGGAAGTACGCGCCCTCCGGCGTCTTGAACGCGCGGTACGGAAACGGCCCCCACCAACTCTCCGGCGCCCCGCCGCTCACGAACCGGTACATCACCCCCGCCGTCGTGTACTTCACGTTGTACGTGCTTCCGTCTTCATAGCTGTACAAGATATCCGTCCCATCGAGTTCGTGCGTGAGCTCCGATTCCGGACTGGCCGCGGAGAAGGCGGGCGAGGCAAGGGAGAAAAGAGCGATGGCGAGAAGGAATCGGCGGATGGTGGTCATCGCGGGAGTTTAGCGGCTTTGCGGGGTGAAGGTGGATCCTTGAGAACCGGTATGGCCTCCCCCTTATTGCCCGCTCGATTCTCCGAACTGTCTGGTTCGGAGGTTGTACGTGAAGTGTGCGGGCCTTTCTTTCGCTTCCGGGTACCATCCTTTATTTTTTGCGGAATCCATTTTCGTGTAAAGCATGAAGAGTTCCCAGCGCGGTTGAAACCGGGCTTTGAGCGGGAACGAGAAATGAACCACGTCGCCCATTTTAGAGATCCGGACCAGGCGCGCCGAGCCCGACCAAGGCGCGCACTCACCGCTGTCATCGTCTTTACACCGCCCGGGATCGAACAGGACCACGGGAAGATCGCCGATCTGGTTCGCGGTGGAGGGGTTAACGATAAAACAGACCACCCCCGCTGGGTAGCCCTCGGAGAAACCGTAGTCCGCGAGCAGGATCCTGTTTTCGTTCGAACCGTTCAAGGCGAAGACGTGGACCTCGACGTGGGGCCCGCCCACCACGACTTTCTGAAACAGCACTTCGTGGCCGGCCCCATTTTCCTTTATGAGATAAATCTCCGCGCTGGCGGAGGAGGTCACGAACGTGACTTTGTCGTTTAACTTATAGACCACGTTGGCGGTTTGATCCGAACCATCCCGGCCGGGATAGGCCGGTTGATTGACCAGCGGTGTAAGTTTGACCTCGGTGTACGCCTGGTCCGGGTCCGCGGCGAAGGCGCGGGGCGTGAGCGCGAGAAGCGCCAGGAAAACCACGACGACGAACTTCTTCATGAACTTCCTCCTTTTTGACGGCTCGACACCCAGCTAGCCCGCGGGGACGAGCGTAAACTTAATCCCCTTGCGTTTCAGGAACGCCTCGAAGTCCTTCATATCTCTCTCGGATGAGAGCAGCGGCTCTCGCCCGAGCCGCTCGCATCCGGGCGCCCAGCGCACCTCCGTCCCCTTCGGCAGCGTACCGAGGTAAGCCTTCAGGCTCTCAACCGAGGTGAACCCCGACTGTCCGATCACGAACACGTAGCGCATCTCGGTCCCCTCGTTCACATACACGAGCTGGAGGTTGAGTGTGGAAGGCGCAGGCGGTTGCGCGGCGCGGGACGGCGCCAGCGCGTTGAGTGGGGCGAGGAAAAGAAGAAAAAGGAAGCGACGCGGCGTTTTCATCGGGTCAATCGACGTCGTACGCCGCGAGGATCGTCGACGTTTCAACGCCTTTCTCGAAGAACTCCACCTTCGCGCGCTTGTAGCCGTGGTCATTGAAGAACGCCTGCTTCGTGAGGCTGTCGGGAAAGCGAATCACGATGACACGATTCATCGGCTTGTCGACCGCGGACTTCAGCACCTTCGCCACGTCCCAGTCATAACGGAACTCCCCGCCCATCCGCTCGAGAATGGGCATCATCGCCTCGCGGTATCGCCTGTACATGTCGCTGTCTTTCACTTGAACGCCAACCAGGATTTCATGGGACATGGCGGGAGTTTAGAGGATTTGCGAGATGAGGTGAAGCGGGCCGGCGAACGGAAACCACCCCTCGATCTTCATTCGAATTCACGAATCCCGACGGAAGAGTTTTGCTAGCTTCAATTCGGCCACCCTTCCAGCCTCCCCTCCCCGGAGGCCTTTAATGAAACTCAATTCGATTGAGTTGATGAAAATCGAAAAGCGGATATTCCTCATTCGCGGGCACAAAGTCATGCTCGACGTTTTCCGTCGGACTTCATGTTTCAGCTCACGAATCAGGAGTATCGAAACTTGATATTCCAAATTGGAATGTCAAGTTCGAGGCACGGAGGACGCCGACACATGCCCTACGTTTTCACTGAGAATGGTGTTGCGATGCTCAGCTCAATTCTCAGAAGTCAACGCGCCATTCACGTCAATATTCACATCATGAGGGCTTTCACGAAGCTGAGGGAATGGCTGGCCACGCATCGCGATCTTCAGGAGAAAATCAGGAAGCTGGAAAGGAAGTTCGACCGGAAGTTCGCCATCGTGTTTCAGGCCATTCAACAGCTGCTGAAGGAGCATCAGAACCGCGGCTGCGCCATGCGGTCGATGCTTTCCTGTTTGTGGAGGCGCTCGTCGAGCCCGATGCGGCGGAGCAGGTCCCCCAACGAACGAAACGAGCCGTAATCGTTTTCGAAGTCACTGGCGAACGGCTCCTGGTCGAACGGCGGGTTTTCCTGGACGAAGCCCATGTACTCGTGCTCGGCGTGATCTTCGAAGTCGGCGTTCAGCTCGTAGCTCAGCCGCGGTTGGATCACATACAGCAGCCAGCTCACGTGGTAGTAGAAAAAAGCGATGAACTGGGGAACCAGCCGCGCCAGCAGAAAATTTTCGCGGGTGCCTTTCTTCTGAACGAGTTCTTCCAGGATCAGCAGATGCCACTGCTCGTTGTCCTGCTGCGCGCGCGACTCGCGGACGAACTCAAACACGCGCCGGGCGAACTGCGGCCGGTGGTAGGTGTGCGTCATCGCGATGTAGGCCACGTGCTCCCACGCCTGGTAGGGCACGCGGGCGATGATCTCCAGCACCTTGAACTTGGACAGCGTTCGCTTGCGGCCATAGAGCAGGTCCATGGTCACGAATAAGAGCCGCGCCAAAAAACCGTAGCGCCGCCGCGGCGTGGACAGCGTCACGGCCTGCTCCCGGGCGAGATCTTCGGTGGTCTGGGGCTGGGCGAGGTCGATCATGGAAGGAGCTTATCTAAAACGTCGACGGAAGACGCGGGGTGCTTCTGCTGGCGGGACGGGAAGACGGCACCTTGAGGAACCGGTGCGATTCCCCTTCGTGGTGCCGGTACGATCTGCCCATAAGTTTTGCTAATTTACCGGTGGCCACCCTTCCAGCCTCCCCTCCCCGGAGGCATCTCTTGAAAAGTTATCCGATAGAAGCCCGATTCATCGAAGGAAGAATATTTCTCGTTCGCGGTCATCGGGTCATGATCGACAGTGATCTCGCCCGGCTCTACGGCGTTGAGGCGAAAAATCTCAACAAGGCCGTCAAACGAAACAAGAATCGGTTCCCGCCTGATTTCATGTTCCAATTGACGAGAATGGAATTCAGAGACTTGAGGTGCCAAATTGGAACCTCAAGATGGGGTGGCCGTCGGTTTCTGCCCTATGCGTTTACGGAAAACGGAGTGGCGATGCTGAGCTCCGTCCTAAACAGCGCGCGGGCGATCGACGTGAACATCCGGATCATGCGGGCCTTCACAAAAATTCGCGAATGGCTGGCCACGCATCAGGACCTGCAGGAAAAACTCAGGAAGCTGGAAAGGAAGTTCGACCGGAAGTTCTCCATCGTCTTCCATGCCATTCAGCAGCTGCTGGAAGCCCCGGAAAGGCCGATTCGTGTTCGGGGATTTGGAGAGGACGGCGGAAAGGGGTAGCGGGCGTCTTTGTAGTACCGGAATATTTTTGTCCGCCCGTTTTGTGGTACCGGTTCTCAAGGTGCCGGTTTCGAGGTTGACCATGGATTCATTTCCCCCGAAACATTCGGCCCTGACTTGGTAGAAAGAACGCTCCCCGATCCTTCGAGAGAGGTCTGAAAATGTTCAAACGCGCTCTCCCCGCCTTTGCCTTGCTCTTCGTTTCTATCTCGGTCCACGCCTATTCCTATCGATGGGAAGGGACGGTGGACTACGGAAGCGGAACTGGACAACTCGCTTCTGGCTCCTTCACCATCAGCAATCGAATCCTCACCAAGCTGGATTTGGCCGTCGGGGGAAGCCTCTACACCTTCGCCGGGGAAATGTTCCAGCCCTCATACAGGCGCGAGTTGCTGACCGACGTTCCCATGATGACCGATGACCAACCGGGAGCAAGCCAGGGTCTGCAATGGTGGACGAGCGGGTGGAACCTTCAGTCGTTCTTCAAAGATGCTGACTCGGAAGAAATGGGCGGTCGGGTGACGTGGCTCCAGCGTGACGCCGCCCCGACCCCGGAGCCGTCGAGCTTCGTTTTGATGGGAACAGCCTTGGCGGGACTTGTGGGGTTCAGGGCCAAACGTCGGAAGGCTCAGCGGTAGAGCGTCCCCCTTACACGGGGAGGGCCGGGGGTTTAAATCCCTCAACGGCCAGAACGCGACCTTGCCAAGGTCGAGACGAGGGTTCGGCGCTTGTTAGCTCGCGAGGCTCATAAGCTCACTTGATTGACAGGCAAGAGCGTAGCGCCGGACTATTTTTGTCCGCCCGAAAAACTATAGGCTTCAGCCTCGCTCGATCACATACCCCGGTCACTGGAGGAACAAATGCGCGCGTTTCGCGGCAAACATCTTCCCGCTCTGAAAGTAAAATGGCCATGAAACGATGCCGGCGGTGGGCAGAACGACTTTTGCCTTTGCTGTTTATCCTGGGTGCTTCCTCAGTGGCTTTCGCAGCGTCATCCGGGTTTCAGGCGGGTGGTTCGGCTAAGCGGCTTCCTCAGGGGGTTCCCCATCGCGTCGCGATCGGTAATTTTTCGGGTCCGGAAGCGGAGCAGGTGGGCGATGACTTCTTCGTGGGCGTGATGCGCCTTGGCTTCGAGGTAATCGAGAGAGAGCACTTCAACGAGATAGCGGCAGAGCTGAAGCTTCAGCAGACCGGAATGATCTCGACGTCCACGGTGAAGAGCCTGGGCGAGCATCTCGGCGTGGAAGGCATGTTCATCGGAAAAGTTCACGCCCAGCGCGACGGTCAGAAGGGCGCCTACGTTGGTGTGCGGCTTGTGGATGTCGGTTCAGGTAAAGTTCTTTGGTCGGCCACCGGATCGAGCGCCGAAAGCCTCTGCCGTTCCCTGGCCGACGATCTCAACCTCGCCGCCACCGCGAAACTCCCGCGCCGCCGTTACGCCGTCACGCACCCCGCCCGCGACGCCGAACCCTATGCGCTGCTCCATCAGGGGTCCATCGTCGGCGTGAAAACGTCCGACGGCCACCGCTACACGCTTCTCTTCGATTCCTGGGACGACCAGACCCCAAACCGCCTCCGCTTCTGCTTCGGCGTCCCCCCGTGCCCCATCGAGCCGTTCTCGATCTCCGCCAGCGAGATTGAGGACATTGATCTGCTTTCGAATTAACTAGGGATTGAGGCTCAAGGTCACCATCTAAAATCGAGGTAGCAATCCGCATGCAATATTTTTCTTCGAAAATCCAAGTACTCATTCTTTTTTGTTTTTTTGTGAATGGATTCCTTGCGTTGGGATTCGCTGACGAGATCCCCGACGATTTTAAAAAAGTCGTCACTTTTATTTACATCGACAAAGGCTCTGGCACGCCGACCGTAAATGGCACTGGATTTTTTGTTTCAATTTCGACCGCGCCAACGCCAGAGAGAGTGTGGGCTATCTAATTACTGCTAGGCACGTCATCACCGACCGAAAAACGGGGAGGTATTATCCGCGAATCTGGTACCGGCTCAACCTCTTGGGCGGAGGAACAGATACTCAAGAACGATACGTGTCGGATAAAGGCCCGGAAAAGAACTTAGCGTTTCATCCGGACGAAGCTGTCGAGCTTGCTGCAATATCAGTTATTCCTGAAGAGAATAAGCATGATTTTCGGGTAGTGGGTGAGGGTGATTTGATCTCAGAAAGGCAACTCGTGGACCTCGACATCAAAGAAGGTACAGAGATGTTTTTTATCGGGCTCTTCTCTCAATTTCTGGGGACAAGAAAAATTATCCAATAGCCAAGTTCGGGAAATTGGCGCTGTTTACAGACGAACTCATTGAGTTTAGTAAAGGGGTCAAAACAAAGCATTTGCTGATGGATGGAGGATCATATGGAGGAAATAGCGGGTCGCCCGTGTTTTTCTACCTCAGATCTGACCGAAAGCCCGGCAACAGCTTCAGTGGAGCGCGATACCCTTTGGCTGGAGTGATGATGGGCACCTACGAAGAATTGAATAAGGTGATACAAGTCAGAACACATCGACGTCATTCCTGAGTCGATCGAACATGGGAGTTTCAGCAATCATCCCAGCGTATCGGATTCGAGAGCTTCTTCAGACGCCTGAGCTTCGATTGAAACGCGGTGAAAATCCATGACGCAAGAACACATTATTTAATTGGGTATTCAAATATCTCAAATTCGTTCTCACTAGTCGGCCTGGCAATGATGGAAACCTGGTTTCCTTCGGACGTGGACAAAAATCTGTAACCATCAGAGACTTGTTCGAAAGGGACCACTTCTTTCAATTCAGCTATATTTCGCGTCGCCTTGACCCGTTTCTTCGCTTTTTCGATCGCCGCTGGCCCTTTTTCCTTAGTGATTTTTTCAGCAATTTCGGGTCTATTTTCGATTACAGCTTCAGCCGCGCCTTGAGCGGATTCAAAAGTCATTTCGACGCTTGCTGGCCAAAGTGAGGCTTTAAGGGTCTTCAGGTTCTTCCCCAGAAGGGAAATCACTGCAAAAATGACCGCTACGAGAATTAAGCCGGACGTCCTCTTCCAATCTAAGTTCCGTTTTATTGTGACGCCAACGATTACGACGGCGAGACTCAAGAGAATCGTTCGAGCGACAGTTTCAAACATCAATTCTTCCTTCCGTTCGCTTCACCCGCGGCAGCTCTCAGCCAGAATTCTTCCTCGTTTCGAAACGTGGAGCTTTCAAAAAACTTCAATAGAATAGAAGACGTGACCATGTTAGCTATGCCTGTATTTTCTTCGAAGATTATTCGAGGCTTTCCCGTCTGTTCGCTGATTGCCGTTTCTCGATACGGGATGTATTCCGTAATGACGCCGACTACTTTCTCTTCGTTAACCAACTTGGAATCGATTGACTCCCCAAATTTAAGAACAGGAACGTAAACAACTGGCCCCCCACTGCTCCCAGGGTAGGCAGTAGACTCAATTAAGGTCTTTCCCTTTGCTACACGTGCGACTGACCTACGTCGCGCGATAGGATAGTCAGACGCAGTCGTCGAAAAGCCTCCAGTAAAGCCCAGTACCAGAAGTGGTGCGCCTACGTTCAAATCGTCATTATCTAGGAAAGATGCGATGGGAATGCCTGTTGCTGGGGCCGCCCACCCCACGAACCTAAATGCAGCATCGGAGTCTTTCGCGACGAACCAAGTCTGGGTTGAGAACTGCAAGAGTTGTTGCTCAGTAATTGAGTCTGCATCATTGACGTCACATCGCCGATACTGAAGATTTCTGCGCATTCGGCCGTCTTTATCGAAGAGGACATGCTTAGCAGTCACAAGAACGTTCGAACTGGATGTCCTTACAACAAAGCCCGTTCCGATTGAGGTGGTCTTTACATTTTTCAGTGAATCAGTACTCTCACCGATCGATTCGATTGAAATAACGGCATCGAGCCACCGCTCATTAAAATGGGACGTTCGCGCAGCAGAAGCCAGTCTGGATCCGATCGTCAAAATCCCAACCGCCAAAAATAAGTGAGAAGTTAATCTCCTCTTGGCCGACTTAAGAGGAGCCTTCACCGACCTTTTTGGTCCCTTATGGGAATCAAAAACCCCAGTGAGCTTCCGCCCGCTGGGGTTTTTGTTGCTAGCGGATCTGGTGTGTGTCACGTCCTCACGCCTTCGTCTTCTCCGCCTTCTTTACCTTTCCGAACGTCTTCGGTTCCACCTTGATGTTGAGCCGGGCGTAGTAGTCCTGGAGGGATTTGATCTTCCAGTCTTCCTTCTGCTCGCACTCGATGGCTTCGGCGGCCGCGGCGGCGGCGGCGAGGGTGGTGATGATGCTGATGCCGGAACGGAGCGCGGCGTTGCGGATGAAGAAGCCGTCGTTCTTGGCGTGGGTGCCGGCGGGCGTGTTGATGACGAGGCTGACCTCTTTGTTGTGGATCAGGTCGACCACGTTGGGGCGGCCTTCGGCGATCTTCTTGACCACTTCGACGGGGACGCCCCAGGCGCGGATTTGCTCGGCGGTGCCCTCGGTGGCCAAGATGCCGAAGCCGAGCTTGTGGAACTTGCGGATGGTGTCTTCGGCGCGGGCGCGGGTGGACTTCTGAAGCGACACCAGCACTTTCCCCTTTTCGGGGAGCGGTGAGTTCGCGGCGGCCTGGCTCTTGGCGTAGGCGGCCGGGAAATTGTCGGCGATGCCCATCACTTCACCGGTGGAGCGCATTTCCGGGCCGAGGATGGCGTCGACGCCGGGGAAGCGCGTCCACGGAAGCACGGCTTCTTTCACGCTCGTCCACGGGGTTTTGAAATCGTCTTTGCCTTTCACGTGCGCGGGCAGGATGTCTTTCAACTTCTGCCCCACCATCACCTTGGCGGCGAGCTTGGCCAGCGGCACGGCGGTGGCCTTCGACACGAACGGCACGGTGCGGCTGGCGCGCGGGTTCACCTCGAGGACGTAAACCACGTTGTCTTTGAGCGCGAGCTGCATGTTCATGAGGCCCTTCACTTTCAGGGCCTTCGCCAGCGACTTCGTGTAGGAAATGATGGTCTCGAGCGATTCCTTGTTGAGCTTGCGCGACGGGATCATGCAGGCGGAGTCGCCCGAATGAATGCCGGCGGCCTCAATGTGCTCCATGATGCCGCCGATGTAGGTCTCGTCGCCATCGGAGAGCGCGTCCACGTCGATCTCGAGGGCGTTGTCCAAAAACTTGTCGATGAGAATGGGGTGCGTGGAGCTGACCGTGGTGTTGCGCTCCACGTAGTTCTCCAGCATCACGTCGTCGTAGGCCACTTCCATGGCGCGTCCGCCGAGCACGTAAGAAGGGCGAAGCATGACCGGGTAGCCGATCTTGTGCGCCACTTCCTTGGCCTCCGGGAACGAGCGGGCCATGCCGTTGGCGGGCGTGGGGATGCCGAGCTTGGCCAGCAGGCGGCCGAAACGCTCGCGGTCTTCGGCGAGGTCGATGGAGTCGGGGCTCGTGCCGATGATCGGGACGTTGTATTCCTCGAGCGGCAGGGCGAGGTTGAGCGGCGTCTGCCCGCCGAACTGCACGATGACGCCTTCGGGTTTCTCGCGCTCATAGACGTTCAGGACGTCTTCCAAGGTGAGCGGCTCGAAGTAAAGATGGTCGGAGGTGTCGTAGTCGGTGGAGACGGTTTCCGGGTTGCAGTTCACCATGATCGTCTCAAAGCCTTCCTCGCGCAGGGCCATGACGGCGTGCACGCAGCAATAGTCGAACTCGATGCCCTGGCCGATGCGGTTGGGGCCGCCGCCCAGGATCATGATCTTGCGGTTGTTGGTCGGCTTGGTTTCGTCTTCCTCGCCGTAGGTGGAGTAATAGTAGGGCGTGAGGGCTTCGAACTCCGCGGCGCAGGTGTCGACCAGGTTGTACACCGGCTCGACTTTCAGCGTCTTGCGGATCTCGCGCACTTTCTTCTCGGTCTGGCCGAGCAGGAACGCAATCTGGACGTCGGAGTAGCCGAGCTTCTTGGCCTCGCGCATGAGATCCGCGGAAATCATCTTGGATGTTTCAAAGCTGTCATTCCCGCGAAGGCGGGAATCCACGTCCTGGGCCCCCGCTTTCGCGGGGGTGACGGAGGAAGACGGGGTGACGGGCACGTCATCCACGCGGCGCTTCGAGTGGAGGTTCACCGTGTCGACGAAATAGGTTTCGAACTCCACCAACTCCTGGATCTGGTGGATGAACCACGGGTCGATCTTGCAGAGGTTGAAAATTTCTTCGGCCGTGATGCCCATCTTGAGGCCGGCTTTGAGGGCGAAGAGGCGGTCGGAATTGGCGACGCGGATTTTTTCTTTCACGGCGTCGACGGTGGAGCCGTACTGCTGCTTCCAGACGTCAGGCGACAGCGTGGCGAGGTCGGTGATGGCCTTGTCGACCTGCGGATTGAAACTTTTGCCGTCGGCGCCGAGGCCGGCGCGGCCGATCTCAAGTCCCCGGAAGGCCTTCTGCAGGGCTTCCTTGAAGTTGCGGCCGAGCGCCATCACTTCGCCGACCGACTTCATCTGCGTGCCGAGCACCTGGTTGGACTCGGAGAATTTTTCGAACGCGAAGCGCGGGATCTTCACCACTGTGTAGTCGATGGACGGCTCGAAGCAGGCGGGTGTTTTCTGCGTGATGTCGTTGGAAATTTCGTCGAGGCGGTAGCCGACGGCGAGCAAAGCGGCGATCTTGGCGATCGGGAAGCCCGTGGCCTTGGACGCCAGCGCGGAGCTGCGCGACACGCGCGGGTTCATTTCGATGACAATCATGCGGCCGGTTTTGGGGTCGATGCCGAACTGGACGTTCGACCCGCCCGTTTCCACGCCGATCTCGCGGATGCAGGCGAACGCCTGGTCGCGCATGCGCTGGTATTCCTTGTCGGTGAGGGTCATGGCCGGGGCGACGGTAATGGAATCGCCCGTGTGCACGCCGAGCGGGTCCACGTTCTCGATGGAGCAGATGATGATGCACTGGTCGGCCTTGTCGCGCATCACTTCGAGCTCGAACTCCTTCCAGCCTTCCAGCGACTCCTCGATGAGGATTTCGGAAATGGGCGAGAGGTCCAACCCCTTCTTGGCGGCCTTGAGGAACTCATCGTAGGTGTAGACGAGACCGGAGCCCGTGCCGCCCAGCGTGAACGACGGGCGGATGATGAGCGGGAAGCCGATCTTCTGCGAGATGTCTTCAGCTTCGGTCAGATTTTTGGCGAAGCCGGAGCGCGGGAGGTCGAGGCCGATCTTCTCCATGGCGGCCTTGAAGAGGCGGCGGTCTTCGGCTTTCTCGATGGCCTCGAGGTTGGCGCCGATCATTTCTACGTTGTATTTCTTGAGGATGCCGCGCTTGGCGACGTCCACGGCCAAGTTCAAGGCCGTCTGCCCACCGAGCGTGGGGAGCAGGGCGTCGGGGCGCTCTTTCTGGATGACGTCTTCGAGCACTTCCGCCGTGAGCGGCTCCACGTAGGTGCCGTCGCACAGTTCCGGGTCCGTCATGATGGTGGCGGGGTTGGAATTGATGAGGACGACCTGGTAGCCCTCTTTCTTGAGCGCCTTGACCGCCTGCGTTCCCGAGTAGTCAAACTCGCACGCCTGCCCGATGATGATCGGCCCTGAGCCGATGATGAGAATCTTCTTGATGTCTGTGCGCTTCGGCATAAATTCTTCCTTCGTCATTCCCGCGAAAGCGGGAATCCATCCGATGGGCCCCCGCTTCCGCGGGGGGCGACGGCTATTTGTCTTTAGCAGCTATTTGTTTTTTGCGGCTATTTGTTTTTTTCCATCAACCGAATAAATCTATCGAACAAATGCTGGGCGTCGTGCGGGCCCGAGGAGGCCTCGGGGTGATATTGGACCGAGAACAGCGGGAGTGTTTTGTGGCGGAGGCCGGCGATGCTCTGGTCATTCAGATTGATGTGGGTGATGATCGCGTCCTTGTTGCCCTTCACGATGTACTCGCCGGACGCGGTTTTCTCCCCTTCCACCGCGAAGCCGTGGTTCTGGGTGGTGATGTCCACGTTGCCGTGCTCGAGGTCCTTGATCGGGTGATTGGCGCCGTGGTGGCCGAACTTGAGCTTGTAGGTGGTGCCGCCGAGGGCGAGGCCGAGGATCTGGTGGCCGAGGCAAATGCCGAACGTCGGCAGGGCCTTTCGGCCCGCTTTCTGTTCTTCGATTCCTTTGGCGATGATTCCTTTCACCGCGTTAATGCCGCTCGTGACGGCCGCCGGGTCGCCGGGGCCGTTCGAGAGCATCACGCCGTCGGGCTTGTGCTTCATGATCTGTTCGGTGGTGGCGGAAGCCGGGACCACCCAAACATCGCAGCCGCGGTCAACGAGGCAGCGCAGGATGTTCTGCTTCGTGCCGAAATCCAAGACCACGACCTTAAATTTTTTCGTGGGCTTGGCCCCTGCGCCTTTTGCGGGGGCGATATCCTTTTTAACTTCCGTCGGCAGCTGAATACTGCCTTCGGTCCAGTGATATTCCTTCCCCTCGGTGACGACGCTGGCGAGGTCGCGGCCTTCGAGGCTCGGCACGGCCTTGGCCTGTTTGACCAGGGCGTCCATGTCGCGGCCGTCGGCGGAGATGACGCCGTTGACGGCGCCCTGGGTGCGGAGGAAGCGGGTGAGCGCGCGCGTGTCGATGCCGGTGAGGCCCGGAACGCCCGCTTCGAGGAGGTACTCATGCAGGCTCATGTCGGCGCGCCAGTTGGAATAGAGCGCGCTCTCTTCCTGCACGATGAAGCCCGAGAGAAAAATTTTCTTCGACTCGACGTCCTGGCGGTTCACGCCATAGTTGCCGATGTGCGACGCCGTCATGGCCACCATCTGGCCTTCGTACGACGGGTCGGTGAGGATTTCCTGGTAGCCGGAGAGCGACGTGTTGAACACGACCTCGCCGCCCCGCTTTTTCGAGGTGGCCGGGTCCGCGCCAAAGAGATAACCGCTGAACACCTTTCCGGTGGCCAGCGCGAGGTAACCTTTGGTTTTCGTTCGAGTTGATGTGGTCATTTATCGATCCCCCTCTCCCGCCCAGCACCAATAATAAATTTATGGAGCTGGGCGACCTCTCCCTCAAGGGGAGAGGTAATGATTCCCTCCCCTTTGAAGGGGAGGTGGTAATTCCCTCCCCCCTTGAGGGGGAGGGTTAGGGAGAGGGGCTTCCCCCTCTCTTACTTCAACCAGCTAAACTTTTTATCCAGGACCAGCGTCTCGTCCCGCGACTTGCCCATGGAGACGAGCGCGCACTTGGCGCCGATGGCGTCTTCGAGCGCTTTGACGAACGCGCGCGCTTCCGCCGGGAACTTGGCGTAGCTCTTGAAGCTGCGCAGGTCGCCCGTGAAGCCCTTGTAGTTCTTGTAGATGGGTTTCGCCTTCGCCTGCGCGGTGCGGCTGGCCGGGAAGTCGGTGACGCGCTTGCCGTCGACATCGTAGGCCACGCAGATCTTGATGGTCTTCACGCCGTTGAGGACATCGAGCTTGGTGAGCGCGAACTTGCTGATGCCGTTCACGCGCACCGCGTGGCGCACGGCCACGGCGTCGAACCAGCCGCAGCGGCGCTGGCGGCCGGTGGTGGCGCCCACTTCCTGGCCCACGGTCTGAAGCTGAACGCCGGTTTCGTCAAAGAGCTCGGTGGGGAACGGCCCCTCGCCGACGCGGGTGGTGTAGGCCTTGATGACGCCCAGCACTTCATCGATGTGGCGCGGGCCCACGCCGGAGCCGTTGCAGGCGCCGCCGGCGATCGGGTTCGACGACGTGACGTAAGGGAACGTGCCGAAGTCGACGTCGAGCATGGTGCCCTGCGCGCTTTCGAACAGAACGCGCTTGTTGGACTCGAAAGCTTTCGCGAGCTGGACCGACGTGTCGGCCGCATATTCCGCGAGGAAGGCGCGAAGCTCGTCGTACGTCGCCATGATCTCTTTGCGGATTTCGGAGATGGGCTTCACGCGCGAGAGGAGCGGTTCCTTCTCGGTCAAATTCTGGTCGAGCAGTTCCTCGAACACGGGCTTCTCAAGGAAGTCGACGACGCGGATGCCGGTGCGGCCCACTTTGTCGGAGTACGCCGGGCCGATGCCCTTACGCGTGGTGCCGATGACGCCGCTCTTGTCGCCCGTTTCGCGGATCGTGTCCAAATACTTGTGATAAGGAAGGATGACGTGCGCCAGGGTGGAGACCGTGAGGCGGCCCTTCACCTTGATTTTGCGGGTCTCGAGGAAGGCCACTTCCTCTTTGAGCGCCGCCGGGTCGACCACGACGCCGTTGGCGATGACGCCCTTCTTGCCGGGCTCGAGGATGCCGGAAGGAATCAGGTGCAGGATAAAATGTTTGCCGTCGAACACCACCGTGTGGCCGGCGTTGTTGCCGCCCTGGTAGCGGACGATGACGTCCGAGTTCTTGCCGAGCAAGTGGACGATTTTCCCTTTTCCTTCATCGCCCCATTGGGCGCCTACGACGACGAGTGACGGCATTAGTAATGAACCCCCAGCTTGCTCAGCTCTGTCTTCAGCGGCTCGACGCCCTGATACAGCAGGCCGTTGATGCCGATGTTGCGCGCGCTCTCGATGTTCGTCGGAAGGTCGTCGATGAAGACGGCTTCCTTCGGCTCCACCGCGAAGTGGTCGAGGGCGCGGCGATAAATTTTCGGGTCCGGCTTGCGGACGCCTTCCTCGTTCGACCACCAGTGGCGGTCGAACTCCCGGAGGGTCGGGTACTTCTCCATCACGTAAGGAACGTGAATCGGGTTCGTGTTCGAAATCAGGCCCAGCCGGTACGACTTCTTGAGGCTGCGGATCAGCGCGTTCACCGCGTGGTCCTCGATGAAAATTTCGTTGAAGATCGGGACGAATTTCTCGTACGAGAGTCCGACGAAGCCGCACAGCTCGGAAACGTGCGCGAAGTAAGCTTCGGCCCCCATGATCCCCGTCTCGAACTCATTGGCGATGCGGTCGCTCCAGAGTTTCTCGACGATCTCCTCGGTCGACAGGCGGCAGTAGGCCGTCAAACTGGCGGCCAGGCGCGTGACGTCGAAGGGCAGGATGACGTTGCCCAGGTCGAATAAAACGGTCTTGATCATGTGGTTTTGGGGCTCCAGCGGGTGAGGCGAGCAACAGTAGCAAAAAAAAATGATATCCCGAACCCGTGAACATCCTCCTCGTGGAAGACGATGCGAAAATAGCGAAGTTTTTGCGTCAGGGGCTGAAGGAAGAGGGTCACGCCGTCCGGCACATCAACCGCGGCGACGAGGCCGTCGACGCCGCCCGCGACGGCGGTTTCGACGTCGCAATTCTGGACGTCATGCTCCCCGGCCGCGACGGCCTTTCGGTCTGCCGCGACATCCGCCTTCTCGGTCTCAACCTGCCCATTCTCATGCTCACCGCGCGCGACACCATTGAGAATCGCGTGGAAGGCCTCGACGCCGGCGCCGACGATTACCTCGTGAAGCCGTTTGCCTTCACCGAGCTTCTGGCCCGGTTGCGGGCGCTGGAGCGGCGCGCGGGCGAGGCGCGGGGCGGTGGGCGGAAGCTGGAGTCCGGCGGCCTCACGCTCGATCTCGTCAGCCACCAGGTCGCCTATGCCGGAAAGCAGATGGACCTGTCCAGCCGCGAGTTCGCCCTCCTGCACCTGTTCATGAAGCGAGAAGGACACGTGCTGTCGCGCACCGTGATCCTCGAGTCGGTGTGGGGCTACGATTTTCAGAGCGGCACGAACGTGGTGGACGTGTACGTGAATTACCTGCGGACCAAGCTGAAGGCCGCCACGGGCGACGCGTGCATCCGCACGGTTCGCAACAGCGGCTACGTGTTCGAGCGCGGCGAAAAGTGAACCTCTCGATCCGCAACCGATCGACGGCATATTTCTCCACCCTCGTCGCGGGGTTCCTCGTCACGTTCCTCGCGGTGCTGACGTTCACGGTTACCACCAGCCTGGAGCGCGAATTCCGCGAAAATCTCGACCGCAACACGGAGATCCTCGCCGAGCTTTTCAAGGAAGAGCTCCGGCTCAACGCCCTTGAGGAATTCGCCGAGGAGGCCGAGGAACTGGGCCTGATGCTCCGCGTGCTCGACCACCAGGGGCAGGTGTTCTTTCAGTCGCGGATGTGGACCCAGCGCGCGCCGCGTCTCGACGCCGCCACCCTTCCCCCCGACGGCGAGCACCACTGGGCCGAAATCGAGTGGAACGGAACGCCGCTCGTCATTCATTCCCGCCCCGTGGTGGTGGACGCTCACCCGCCGTTCACGATTCAGGTGGCCGAAGGAAAGGATTCTGTGGTGGCCGCGCGCCGCGAACTTCTGCGCTGGGGCGCGCTGCTGATTCCACTCATGATCGCGCTCAGCGTGCTGGCCGGTCTCTTTTTCTCGAAGCGCGCTCTCGCGCCGCTGGTGGCGCTCCGCAAGCGCGCCGACGCGCTTTGCGCGGACGACCTCACCGCGCGCCTCCCCTACCCGCCGATCCGGGATGAAATTTATCTGCTCACCGACACGCTGAACCGCGCGCTGGCCCGCATTGAAGACGGCTACGGCCGGCTTCAGGCGTTCACGGCCGACGCCGCGCACGAACTGCGCATTCCCCTCACGGCGATGCGCGGCGGCCTGGAAGTCGCCCTTCGCCGCGACCGCACGCCCGAAGAATACCGCGAAGCGCTGACCGACGCCCTGGAAGAAGCCGAGCGGCTGTCGCGCATCACGGCGGACCTTCTGGCGCTGGCGCGCGCCGACACGGGCGAGCGGCCCATTCACCAGGCCAACGTTCCTGTTCGCGAGTTCCTTCACGGTATCGTGACCGAAATGGCGGCCGCGGGCGGCCGCGTGACGTGCCTCGAAGCGCCCGACGGCGCGGCGACGTTCGACCCCGACCAGGTTCAGCGCGCGCTGTTGAACCTCATCGACAACGGCCTCAAGCACGGGCGGGCCGGCGGAACGGTTCAGGCGTCGGCCGCCCGGGTGGGCGGCGAACTGGTGTTCCGCGTGACCGACGACGGGCCCGGCATTCCCGCCGAGCACCAGGCGAAGATCTTCGATCGGTTCTACCGCGCGGACAAGGCGCGGGAGCGCGCGCGCGGCGGCAGCGGCCTGGGCCTGTCCATCGCCCTCGAAATCGCGCGCGCCCACGGCGGCGGCATCCGTTTCAAAAACGCCGCGCCGTCCGGGTGTGAATTTGAGCTGTTTCTTCCATTAGAAACTTCTAATCCCCCCTTAAAGACCGTCTAATTCCCGCCTTTCATACTTGTCCTAATCATCGACCCAAGGAGATAGGACATGAGAAAGCACCTGATCACCCTGCCCGCGCTCGTCGTGATGGCAATGTCCACGCTGGACGTCGACGCGGCCTGGATCAACGATCCGGCGCCCGCCTTTGAGCTCGTCAGCCTCGAGGGCAAGGATGCCGGCTTTCCGACCACCCCGCCGAAAGTCACCTTCATTAATTTCTGGGCGAGCTGGTGCCCGCCGTGCAAGGACGAATTCCCGCGCATCAACCGGCTGGCCGCTGAGTTCGCCGGCAAAGACGTTCGCGTGGTCGCCATCACCGTCGACAAGGCGCTCGCCAACGTGAACCGGTTTCTTGAGGCCAGCGGCGAGTCCCCGGTGAGCGTGGAGATTCTGCGCGACCCCAGCGGCAAAGCGGCCAAGGCCTACGCGGCGCGCGCGATGCCGATGTCATTCATCGTGGGCCGCAACGGCGTGATCCGTTTCGCTCACATGGGATTCCAGACCGGCGACGAGGCCCGGTGGCGCGAGGAAATCAACGCGTTGCTGGCCGAGAGTAAATAGGAGAACCGCCGTGCAACAGGCCCAGACCGTCACCACGTTCATGTCGTTCGAAGAAAGGTCCGAGGTGGTGATCGTGATGGTGGCGGAAACGCTGACGTCGTGGTTCGGAGCCTGACATGGACGACCGCGTGGGCAAGGCGACCTGGTTCGACCTGATGGCGACGGACGCCGTGGACGCCATGGCGTTCTACGAAGGCCTCCTCGGCTGGAAGTTTTTGCGAATGAAAGAGCCGGCGCTGGCCGACTACTGGCTTATTCAGGCGGGCGACGAGCTGATCGGCGGCCTGCGGCAGACCGGCAAGACGCCGGAAGGCGGCCCGGTGATCTATTTCACGGTCCACGAGCTGTCGCCGGCGGTGGCCCGCGCGCGGGAGCTGGGCGCGAAGACGGTCGGCGAGCGCGTGGAGCTGGGCGCCGATCGCGGTTGTTATCAGTGGATCACCGACCGGCAGAAGAATACGGTGGCCCTCTGGGCCCCGCGATAGCCATGGACGGAAAAGGAGATCCCGTGAGATACAGTAACAGGTTGTTGATTCCCCTTCTGCTGGCCCTGGCGTCGGCGCTGGCCGGGTGCGCGACGGTGGCGCCGTACGAACGCGAATACCTCGCGGAGCCCGCGATGCAGACCGACCCCGACCCGATCGACTCGGCCTACAACGACCACATTTACTTCAGCATTGAAGGATCCAGCGGCGGCCGCGGATTCGGGGGAGGCGGTTGTGGGTGCAATTAAAAACGACGATTTCAAAAAGAAACTGACGTCGGCGGTGTGCACGCTGCTGGGCGCGGTGCCTGCTGCGCAGGCGGCGCAGGCCGCCGAGGACGCCGGCAAGAAATGGGATATCGACGCGGCGGTCCTTTATTATCAGGAAGCCGACAACCGCGTGTCCGCGATCGAGCCGGTGATCAGCCTTCGCCGCGGCTTCAGCGGCAACCGCGCGCTCAACGTGAAGTTCACGCTCGACGCCCTCACGGGCGCGACGCCGAACGGGGCGACGCCGACCAACGTGCCGCAGACGTTCACGCGGCCCTCGGGCTCCGACAGCTACGTGGTTCAGCCGGGCGAAACGCCGCTCGACGACACGTTCAAGGACACGCGCTTGGCCGTGAACGGGTCATGGCAGCAGCCGGTGGGCCGGCTTTCCCTCCTCACGCTGGGCGGCAACTTCTCGAAGGAATATGACTTCCTCTCGGTGGGCGGCAACGCGCTCCTCGCGCGGGACTTCAACGATCGCAACACCACGCTCACGTTCGGCCTCGCCCTCGAGCAGGATTCGGTGGACCCGGTGGGCGGCGTCCCGATTCCGCTCGCCTCGATGGCGGCCGCCGGAACGCTCCAGCCGCGCCAGGGCGGAAGCGAGAGCAAGACCGTGGTCGACGCGATGGTGGGCATCACGCAGGTTCTCAGCCCGCGCACGCTGACGCAGGTGAACTATTCGCTCAGCCAGAACAGCGGCTACCTCAACGACCCGTACAAGCTGCTCAGCGTGGTGGACCCGGTGACGGGCGCCACGGTCCGCAACGTGTATGAGAACCGGCCCGACACGCGCTCCAAGCACGCGCTCTACTGGCTGATGCGCCACCGCCTGAAGAGAGACGTGGTGAGCGGCGATTACCGGTTCTTCTTCGATGACTGGGGCGTCACGTCCCACACGCTGGGTTTGAACTACCGCTGGCAGCCGTCGAAGAAGTTCTGGTTCGAGCCGCTGGTCCGCTACTACACCCAGTCGGAGGCGGACTTCTTTCGCATCCAACTCGTTGACGGCCAGCCGATTCCCGTCGAGGCCAGCGCCGACTACCGGCTCACGGCCTTCAACGGCCTGACGTTCGGCCTCAAGCACGGCTGGATGTTCGCGAACGGTCACGAACTGATCCTCAAGCTCGAGTATTACACCACGCAGGGCGACGACAGCCCGTCGGAGGCGATCGGCGTCCAACGCGGGCTCGATCTCTATCCGAATCTGAAGTCGACCGTGGTTCAGGTTCAATACCGGTTCTGATCATGGAAGCGGTGCGCGCCCACACCACCGTCGTCGGCCGCTTCAAGGCCATGGCCTGCCCGTGCGAGGTCATTGTCGATACGGCCGACGACCGCCTCGGCCTGCGCCTCGTGGACGTGGCCGAGAGGGAAGCGCGCCGCATCGAGGAGAAGTTCAGCCGCTACATTCCCGGCAACGCGCTCGACCGCATCAACCGCGCCGAGGGAAAACCCTTTCACGTTGACGAGGAAATGGCGCAGCTGCTGGATTTCGCCGCGCGCGCCTTCGAGCTGAGCGGCGGCCTCTTCGACGTCACTTCGGGCGTGCTGCGCCGCGCGTGGAAATTCGACGGCTCGAACGCGGTGCCCGCGCCGGAGACGGTGGAGAAGCTGCGCGCGTTCGTCGGATGGCGCCGGGCGGCGTGGGACGGCCGGACGTTGAAGCTCGAGCCCGGCATGGAGCTCGACCTCGGCGGCATCGCGAAGGAATATGCCGTTGACCGCGCGGTGGCGCTCATCGCGGCGGAGTCGGGCGCGGGCGTGCTGGTGAATTTCGGCGGCGACATCGCCGCGGGCGGACACCGGCGCAACGGGGCGGCGTGGTCCGTGGGCATCGAGCAGGTGGACGACGCCGGAAAGGCCGCGGGCGTGCTCCAGTTGAAACGCGGCGCGGTGGCCACGAGTGGAGACTCGAAACGCTTCGTTACCGACGGGCGTCGCCGCTACGGACACATCATCGACCCGCGCACCGGCTGGCCCGTGGCCGACGCTCCGCGCGCGGTGACCGTGCACGCGGCCACCTGCACCGAGGCGGGCTTTCTCTCAACGATGGGCATGCTCAGCGGCCGCGAAGCCGAGACGTTCCTGAGAGGCGCGGGCGAGAAATTCTGGGTGGCCCGCTGACGCCGGCCCACGGCCTCCCCTTCGTTTTCCGCTCGAGTTCTCGGCCCGAATTCTTTTCCCCGCCGCCGGCCATTTTTCCTTCTGGATCCGCCCCGAGAATTCGAATGACAACGGTGAAAAAAGTTTTGTTCAATCCCCTTCGTGAGAAGACAGACACGCAATGTTGCGTGGTCGTTCATCGCGGCGGTTCTTTTCCCTCTCTTGTCACTGAATGCGGCACCGTCCGAAGGCCCGACCCTAACCGAGGCACTCGTAGACCAGCTCTTGAACCTGCCTTATGGATTGGCAGGCCAGAGGGGTCTCATCGTGCGCCTCAAGCACGTCGATTCCGTTCAGTTCTACGGCGCCGGCGCCGATTCCAAGTTCAGCTTCATCCGCGGCCACGCGGTCATTCCCGGCGGGCTCTCGCTCCGCCTGAAAAATACCGGCAGCTTCTCGTGGGCGAGCGGCAACATCCGCCTGAAGAACCCGCTCAACGTCACGAAGTACAACTCCGTCGTCGTGTGGGTCCGCACCACGCACCCCGGCCTGCGCTTCTGGATCGGCGTGCAGGACCCGCACTGGATCGCGTCCGACCGGGCGCAGGCGCGCACCGACGTGCTTCCGTTCCGCGGTTTCCCCACCGGTCAACCGGTGCAACTCGTCATCCCTTTCGCGGCCATCTACCCCGACCGGCCCGTCGACTACACGCGCCTCAGCCAACTCGCCTTTGAGTTCGGCCAGGACACCGTGGGCAACGACGTCGGCGGCGAGATCGAAATTCTCGGCATCGCTTTTGTGAAGCAGGAGAAACTCATGCGGCGCGTGCGCATCGTGACGGGCCAGTCCCTCGTGCGCGCCGAAGGCATTCCGCGACGCGGCCGCCAGCTCGGCGAGCGTCCCGGCGTGGAAGCGCTGGCGCCCCAGATCCCCGGCGAAGACGCCACCCCCGATGCTCCGGCCCCCGTGTCCCAGTCGGCGACGGTGGAAGCGGACCTCGCCGAGCAGGAACTGGCGCCCGTCACCGGGCGAGACATCGTTCCCGAGCCCCTGAAGAAGGCGCGCCCGGCCAACCGCGCCGGCCAGACCGCCGCCGCCCTGCTCTCCACCACCGGCCTCGAGACCAAGAATTTCCTGAACTCCATGCGCGCGCGTTTGGCACGGGCGCCCAACGGCGTCACCGCCGCGATCAAGGGATCGTCTTACACGCCGACGTCGGTGGCCGCGGCCACCAAAGCCGTCGCCAGGGACGCGGCGACGTCGCTGCCCGTCGTCAATTTCCGTCTGCCGGCCATCGCCGCGGGCGGCACGGGGCTCGCGGTGTTCGCGGGCGCGCTCTGGGTGCTCACGCGCCGCCGCAACGCGCACCGCATGCGCCAGTTGCCGAAAATTTTCCACGCCATCCACTGGCCGTTCACCATCACCGAGTCCACCAGCCTCGCGCGATTCCAGCGCGACTTCTGGAAGGGCCTGGCGGCCGAGCGCGTGAAGGTGGGCTGGCTGTCGGTCACGGGCAACGTCGTCGACAAAACGTCCGACGAAGAGTTTTACGGCGCGCGGTTCCTGGAGGGGCAGGTGCGCATGGCCTCCGAGGCGGGCGTGCGCGTGTTTCCGAGCCTGTCGTTCGTGAAGACCGTTTTCCATTACGAATCGTTCCTGGCCAACCCGAAGGTCTACCACGTGCGCCCGGTGGACGACGCCGACCGCGAGCTGACCGACGCCGACCTCCGCGCTAAGGAGAAGCACGCGTTCCCCGTGTGGGTGCCGTCGTTCTGGCAGAACAAATACAACCTGCCTTACCGCGTGCTGGTCGAGTTCGGCAAGGCGCCGGGCACGGCCATGTCCAAGACGCTGGTCCAGTTCAATCTGAACGCGCCCGAGCTGCGCGCCATGGCGATTCGCACCATCGAACGCTTCGCGGAAGTGTCGCCCGGCGTGCGCATCGAGGACGCCGTCCTGCTGCTGTCCTCGCGCCAGGCGCCCAAGACCCGCTCGCGGAAAGATTCGCTCTCGGCCCGCATCACCGCGCCGGCCAAAATTACGATCCCCCGGAACGGGACGAGCGAGAACGGCCATGCGAAGGAAAGCGACAAGGACGTCGGCACCGTGCTGGCGCTCCCGCCCGCCGAGTTCTGGGCCGAGGTGATCGCGGCCGTGAAAATGAAGCACCCCGAGTTCCTGTTCGTGTCGGGCCCCGCCGGCGGCGACGCGGGCCAGCTTCGCGCCTTCGGCTTCGACTACGTGGAGAACGACGGCGTGGTGGACACCGTGATCGAACAGGTGGCGGCCGGCTCCACGGGCCCCGTGAACCGCATCCTGGAAGAGAACGCGGCCGTGCTCAAAGACTCCATTTACGACGTGTCGAACCTCATCCGGCCGTCGCCGTCCATCGAGGTGGTGCAGCGGCAGAACCTTCTTTCCACGATCCTGCTGGCGCTGTTGCCCGGCGTGCTGCAGCACGACGACAACCTTCCCGACGACGTCACCACCTTCATCCAGCGTATCTCGCGCTCGACAGTGCTGCGCAAAGGCCAGTTCGCCATCCTGCCGTCGAATTCCGCCAACATGGTGGCCTTCGCGCGCTGGCGCCGCCGCGCGCTCTTCATCGCCGTCGCCAACTTCTCATCGGTGGCCCAGGAGGCCGCGGTGCGCCTCGACCCCATCGGCGAGGGCATCGACGACAACAAGCTCTACCTCTTTAATAACGCCGTGCACGGCACCGAGCAGCTCCGCAACGTGATCAACACCGGCAACGGCGGCCCGGCCATGGCGCTGTGGGGTCAGAACCTGCGTGACGCGGGCGTGAACATCCGCCTGCCCGGATTGAGCCTCAAACTCTTTTCTGTTAACCTCACCCGACCGATCCCCACGGTTTCTGCGAAGGAAGAAGAAGCTCTCACCACCTTGGCGCGATAGTCATCAGGGGATCCTCACATCCCCATGACCGCCCTCACAAAGTACAGTACCTTCATCAAGCTTGAGCACACGCTCTTCTCCCTCCCCCTCATATTCGCGGGCGCGGTGATCGCCGAGGCCAGCGTGCCGTCCCTGCGCGTCATCGCCCTGATTCTGGTGGCCGCCACGGCGGCGCGCGTGGTGGCCATGACGCTCAACCGCATCATCGACCGCGAGATCGACAAACGCAACCCACGCACGCAGGGGCGCCACATCCCGTCGGGCGCCATGAAGCTTTACGAGGCCTGGCTCATCGTTTTTCTGAGCCTGGGGATCTATCTGCTCGCCGCGTGGTTGTTGAATGACGTGTGCCTCCGTCTCGCCTGGCTGCCGCTCGTCGGGTTCGCGGCCTACCCGTTTTTTAAGCGCTTCACGAAGTGGACGCACGTCGGGCTCGGTTTGGTGTGGTCGTTCGTGCCGGTCGCCGGGTTTCTGGCGGTCAAGCCGTCGTGGGAAGGCATCGCGCCGGCGCTGGGCCTCGGCGTGTTCAGCGTGTTCTGGCTCGCGGGCTTCGACGTCATCTACGCCACCATGGACGAGGATTTTGACCGGGAGGCGGGCGTGAAGTCGCTGCCGGCGGCGTGGGGATCGAAGCGGGCGCTCCGGTTTTCCGCCGTCATGCACGGCCTGGCGTTCCTCACGCTCGCGGTGGTCTATGCCGTGTGGTTCTCCGGGCCGATCACGGTGATGCTGCTGGCGCTGGCCGGCGCCCTGCTCTTCATGGAGCAGTGGTTCTCGGGTTACGTCGACATGGCGTTCTTCCAGCTGAACGCCGCCATCGGGTTCGTGATTTTCTTTTTCGTGCTGTCGGGTTTGAAAGGAGTTTAAGATGAGAACAGTGATCGCGTTCACGGGAGCGTCGGGCGCCGCGGTCGGCGTGGAGTTCCTCAAGCGCTGTCCGGGCGAGAAATTCGTGGTCTTCTCCCGCTGGGGCAAGGCGGTCCTGTTTCAGGAAACCGGCCTGACCCCCGACGACCTGGCGCCGCACTGCGCGGGCGTGTTCTCCGGCGACGATTTCAACGCGCCCTTCGCCTCGGGCTCCACGCCCTTCGACCAGTACGTCATCATCCCCTGCTCGGTCACCACGCTCTCGCGCATCGCCATGGGCTTGGGCGAGAACCTGGTGGCGCGCGTGGCGGAAGTGGCCCTGAAAGAGAACCGGCGCATGCTGCTGGCGCTGCGCGAGTCGCCGCTCTCGGCCGTCGCGCTCGAGAACGCGCTCAAGCTGGCGCGCCTCGGCGTCACCATCATGCCGCTCTCGCCCGCTTTCTACCTCAAGCCCGGCACCATTGAGGAATCGGTGGAGAAGTTCGTCGACCACATGCTCGCCACCCTCGCCCTCCCCACCGCCCCCGGCTGGAGAGCAGATCGACTTTAGTTGTCATTGCGAGCGCAGCGAAGCAATCTCATCAACCGACCCCTCAGGAATTGGAGGGGTCTATGCATCAGTATTTCGTCTATATTCTCACGAACGCGTACAACACCGTGCTTTACATCGGCGTCACCGGAAACCTGATTCGTCGGGTTCATGAGCACCACGAGAATCTGTCGGATAGTTTTACGAAGCGTTACAACGTTAATAAGCTGGTTTACTTCGAATCGACGTCCGATGTCCGCGCGGCTATCACCCGCGAGAAACAACTGAAGGGCGGATCGAGGCAAAAGAAAATCGATCTCGTTACCAGCTTCAACCCAACTTGGCGTGACCTTTTCCATGAAATATCGCAACCATGAGATTGCTTCGTCGCAAAGAACGCTCCTCGCAATGACAACCGCCGATCTGACATTGCGAGCGAGAGTTGTCATTGCGAGGAACGAAGTGACGACGCAATCTCAGGGCACCGTTCGATGAGATTGCTTCGCCAAACGACAGCTCGCAATGACAGCCAGCAAACAACGCTCCTCGCAATGACAACCAATGCCCTTCCATAGCCTTCAACAGTTCATCTCCTTTCTGGAATCGAAAGGAGATCTCCTCCGCATCAAGGTCGAAGTCGACCCGGTGCTGGAGATTTCCGAGATCGCCATCCGCACCGTGCAGAAGGACGGGCCGGCGCTGCTCTTCGAGAACGTCAAGGGATCGAAATTTCCGCTGCTCATCAACGTGCTCGGTTCCGCGCGGCGCATTGAGTGGGCGCTCGGGCGCAAACCGGCGGACGTGGGCGCGGAGCTCAAGCATTTCGCCGAGAGCATGATGCCGCCGTCGCCGTCGGCCGCGATGAAGAATTTTCCCACGCTCAAGCGCATCCTCGCGATGGGCCCGAAGAAAAGATCGAGCGGTCCGGTGAAAAAGAACCGCATCGAACCGGCCGACCTCGGGCAACTGCCCATCAACCAGTCGTGGCCCGGCGACGGCGGCAAGTTCATCACCTTCCCTCTCGTGCTCACGCGCAGCCCCAACGATGGCAAATCGAACGTGGGCGTGTACCGGATGCACGTTTACAACAAGAACGAAACCGGCATGCACTGGCAGATCGCCAAGGGCGGCGGCTTTCATTATCAGCAGGCGGAAGCGAAGGGCCAGGCCCTGCCGGTGGCCGTGGTGGTCGGCGCCGACCCGATCCTGATGATGTGCGGCATCCTGCCGCTCCCCGAGAATTTAAGCGAGATCGCGTTCGCCGGCTTCCTGCGCGGCGAAGGCACGCGCATGACGGAGGTCGGCGCGATCTCCGCGCCCGCGGAAGCGGAGTTCATTCTGGAAGGATCCGTGCCGCCGCAGGAACGCCGCCGGGAAGGTCCGTACGGCGATCATTTCGGCCATTATTCCCTCGCCGCCGATTTTCCCGTGTTCAAGATAGACCGCATCTGGCACCGCGACGGCGCCGTGTTTCCCATCGCCATCGTCGGCAAGCCGCCGCAGGAAGACCAGGTGATCGGCGACGCCGTGCAGGAAATGCTGCTGCCGCTTCTCAAGGTCATGCACCCCGAGATCGTCGACATCTGGGCTTACATGGAGGCGGGCTTCCACAACCTGCTCGCGATCAGCGTGAAACAGCGCTTTGCCAAGGAATCGGTGAAGACTGGCCTCTGGGCGCTTGGCGAAGGCCAGCTTTCGCTGACCAAGGTGGTGGTGCTGGTCGACCCCGATGTGAACGCGCGCAAGTTTACGGACGTCCTGCGCGCGATCCGAGACAACTTCCACCCGTCCGACGACTTCCTGCTGCTGCCCGGCACCTCGCAGGACACCCTCGACTTCACCAGCGGCAAGATGAACCTCGGCTCCAAGATGATCATCGACGCCACCGGGGGCGGTCGGACGCCGGACCACGTGGGCGGAAAAGTCGACATCGATGCCATTAAACGCCTCGATCCCCGCATCAAGAACGTCCGGGTGCTGGAAGACGCCCTTTTGGCCCTTCAGGTGGACGCCTCGGGGCCAAACGCGGGCCGGGAAATACTGGAAAAAATGTTAAATTTACCGTCGATGCCGCCGGTTTCGATCGTGGCCGCCGTGAGCATGGACGTCCCGCTCGACGACCTGGTCCTTCTGCCCTGGGGCATTTTCACCCGTTTTGACTGCGCGCGCGACACGTTCTTCCACAAGGCGGAGCTTCGGGGCGGCCACCCGTTCTACCAGGGCCCGCTTTACATCGACGCCACCTGGAAGCCCGGCTACCCGGAACCGCTCGTGATGACCGACGAGATCGTCAAGCGCGTCGACAACCGCTGGAAGGAATACGGTTTTTGACTGTCATTGCGAGCGAGTTGTCATTGCGAGGAACGAAGTGACGAAGCAATCTCAGGGAAACGATTCGATGAGATTGCTTCGCCAAACGACGGCTCGCAATGACAGCCCGCAAACGACGCTCCTCGCAATGACACACGGAGAATAAGATCCTTATTTCAGATCCCTATCTCTTGCCCCTCTGGGCCAAGGTCCAGAACGGAACGCGCCTCACCAACGAGGACGCCGCCGCCCTCTTCCGTTCCGACGACGTGCATGGCCTCGGCTTCATGGCCAACTGGGTCAAGGAGCAGAAGACCGGCGACCGCGCCACCTTCGTGATGAACCGGCAGATCAACCCCACCAACATCTGCGTGCTCTCCTGCCATTTCTGCGACTACGCCACCAAAGAGAACCGGCCGAACGCCTACATCATGACGACCGAGCAGATCCTCTCGAAGCTGAACGATGAGCTGCACGAAGTCCACATCGTCAGCGGCCTCTACCGCGGCTGGACCGTGGAGCAATACTTCGACGTGATCCGCGCCATCAAGGCCAAGTTCCCCAACATCCAGGTGAAGGCCTACACCGCGGTGGAAATCGATTTCTTCGCCCGCCGCGAGCAGACCACGGTGGAAGCCATTTTGAAGCGCATGATCGCCGTGGGCACCGTGTGCCTTCCGGGCGGCGGCGCCGAGGTGTTCTCGGAGCGCGTGCGAAAGGCCCTTTTCCCGTTCAAGATCGGCGCGCCCAAGTGGCTCGAGGTGCACCGCACCGCGCACAAGCTCGGCCTGCGATCCAACTCCACGCTGCTGTACGGTCACATGGAGACGCACGAGGAGCGCATCATCCACATGCAGAAGCTCCGCGACCTGCAGGACGAAACGAAAGGCTTCCTGTCATTCATTCCCCTCGCGTACCAGCCCGGCACCACGCAGGTGGTGCAGCGCCAGGCGTCGGTGGTCGAAGACCTGAGGATGATCGCCATCGCCCGGCTGTTCCTCGACAATTTTGACCACATCAAGGCCTACTGGGTCACGATGGGCGAAGACACCGCGTCAATTGCCCTCAATTACGGCGCCGACGACATCGACGGCACCATCGGCGAAGAGAAGATCATGCACGCCGCGCAGGCGTCGTCGCCGCTCGAGATGGCGCGCGGCCGCCTCATCAACCTCATTCGCGAGTCGAACCGCGTCCCCGTGGAGCGCGACGCGCTCTACAACGAAGTCCGCCGTTACCCGAAAGAAGAGGCGGTTTTGGCCCGATGAACATCGGACGGATCTCCTACACGAACACGGCGCCTTACTTTCATTACTGGCCGTCGGACGGTTTCACTCCGGTGCCCGGCGCGCCGCGCGAGCTCGCGCGCATGGCGGGCGAAGGCCTCATCGACGCGGGGCCGCTGCCGCTCGTCGAGTGCTGGCGCCTTCAGAACGACTTTGAATATCTGGGCAAGTGGGGCATCATCTGCCGCGAACGTGCCGGGAGCGTGTTCGTGCTCTCGCGCAAACCGTTCGCCGAGCTGGCCGGCGCGACCATCGGCGTCACGCAGGACACCTCGACGTCCGCGATGCTGGCGGCGCTCCTCTTCAAGACGCGCTACCAGATCGACGTCAAAATGAAGCGCGGCCTCGATGAGAGCGACGACGCGTGGCTTGTGATCGGCGACCAGGCGCTCGGCGCCCGTCTCAATGCCCCCGAGGAGCGGCCGTTCACTGTCGTCACCGATCTCGCCGCGGAGTGGTGGAACTGGCACCACAAGCCGTTCGTGTTCGCGCGCTGGGTGGTGCGCAAAAACGTTTCCGTTGGCGACCACACGCGCCTCGAGTGGCTTATCAGCGAGTCGCTCGACAAGGGCCTGCGCAACCTGCCGGAGGTCGCGGGCGCCGCCGCCTTCAAGGTCGGGCTCTCGGGCCCCGTGGTCGAGCGTTACCTGCGCGACCTGGTTTATGAACTCGACACGGACGCCGTGGCGTCAACGCACCTTTTCCACACCCTCCTCGAAGAAGCGGGAATTCTGAAGTCTTTGTCATTGCGAGGAACGTAGTGACGAAGCAATCTCATGAGATAGCCGCGTCGGCCTGCGGCCTCCTCGCAATGACACCCAAACTATGAGTCTTCAACTCACCATCGAGAAGAAGCTTCTGGCCCGCGAGCGGCTGAACGACGCCGAGGGCGTTTACCTCCTGACCGAAGCCCCCCTGGTCTGGCTGGGCGCGCTCGCCAACCAGGAACGGATGCGCAAGCTGCCCGGGAAGGAAGTGAGCTTCGTCGTCGACTCGAACCCGAATTACACCAACATTTGCGACACGGACTGCCACTTCTGCGCGTTCTTCCGCCGCCCGAAGGACGCCGAGGCCTATTCCCTTTCCATCGAAGACGTGATGACGAAGATCGACCGCTCGTCTAAGCTCGGCGTCACCACCGTTCTGCTGCAGGGCGGCCACAACCGCGAACTGCCGATGTCCTTTTACGAAGAGCTCGTCACCACGTCGCTCAAACGCTTTCCCCACATCACGCCGCACTTCTTCACGGCCTCCGAGATCCAGACGATGGCGCAGGTTTCGAACCTCACCGTCCCCCAGGTCCTGGCGCGGCTCAAGGCGGCGGGACAGCACACGCTTCCCGGCGGCGGCGCGGAAATCCTCAGCGAGCGCGTGCGAAAGAAGATTTCCCCCAAGAAGGGCGGTCCCGAGGCCTGGCTGGAAGTGCACCGCGAGGCGCACAAGCTGGGCTTTCTCTCGACGGCCACCATGATGTACGGCCACGTGGAAGAACCCTCAGACGTCGTCGAACACTGGAACCACATCCGCAACCTTCAGGACCAGTCTCTGGCGCTGGGTAACGGCGGCGGCTTCTCGGCTTTCATTCCGTGGAGCTTCAAACCCGACAACACGGTGCTGCAGCGCCGCTTCCCGCGCCGCGTGGGCCCGGTGCCGTACCTGCGCATGCTGGCGGCCTCGCGGTTGTTCCTCGACAATTTCAGGCACGTTCAGGCGTCGTGGTTTTCGGAAGGCAAAAAAGTCGGGCAGGCCGCGCTGCTGTATGGCGCGGACGACTTTGGCGGCACGCTCTTCGAGGAGAATGTTCACGCGGAGGCGGGCTTCGTGAACGTCACCACCCTGCCCGAAACCATCATCCTGATCCATGAGGCGGGTTTCGACGCCGTTCAGCGCACGACCCGCTACGACCTCGTGAAGCGCTATCCCCGCACCATGAAACCAGCGGAAGTGCGTGCCCAGGCCGAACCCGGCGTGTCGCTACGCAAGGGAAAGGCGGTGGAGTCCGGTGAAACGGTCGCCTCTTCCGTATAAACAGGTCATCTTCGTCTGCGCAAACGCGCGAAAGCCGGGAGAGCGCATTAGTTGCGCCGGTGAGGGCCGCTGTGGAATGGACGTGCTTGAGAAGCTGAAGGGGTACATCAAGGCCAACAACCTGCAGGACGTGGCGCGCGCGGCGAAGTCGGGCTGCCAGGAGAAGTGCGAAATCGGCCCGAACGCGATGGCGATGCCCCAGAACGAATTCATCTCTGACCTGACGCTGGAGGACGCCGACCGCCTCATCGCGACGTATCTCGTCCCGCTGAAAAAAGGCTAGGTCCGCTTCCGCCGGACAACTTTCTCTCCCGCCAACTCCACCTCAATCGCGTCGTAAATTTTTTCCCCATTCTCGCGCTTCTCGAACACGACCACGCGCACGCGATCCTTCGCGCCTTTCACGGGCTCAACCCGCGTTCCCAGCTTCCCGCCGCCCGCCTTGAGCTCGGACACGTAGTCCTGAACGTCCTTGAGGCGCCCCACGATCTGCAGGGCCTTGTCCGCGTCGGCCTCGCTCACGTTCGCGTCGGCGCGCGGCGCGACCGGGACCACGGTGTGACGCGTGATGCGGCCCGCGCGCCAGGGCGAGCGCTGAAACCGTTCCGCCTTCGGGTTCCATCTAAAATCGGTGCCGCTCGAGCAGTTGACGCAGGTGGTGACGGCGAAAGCCTGGTCGCCGGGGTCTCCCTCGCCGGTCGTCCCGGGCTTATGAAGGTAGAACGGCGTTCGCGCGTCCTGCGCGAAGAGGACCACCGAAAGCCGGCTCTCCACGTCACCGGCGACGAGCAGGAAATAGGCGCCGCCCCGGGCGGGAAGGTTGTAGACGCCGGTGATGGCGAGGTCGGGTTTGCCGTCCTTGTCGAAATCGCCCGCGATCGGCTGAAGAGCCTCCGGCGCGAAGGAAGACATGCCCGCGTCTTCGGTGCTCAGGAGCCGCGGCAGGTGCGGGCGGTCACCAACCTTCTCGAGAATCTCGTAGGGGTCGACGGCGGCACCGGCCGCGAACAACGCGGCCGGCAAAAAAATCGCCCCCAACCAATGGGAGCGACGAAGAAGCGTCGAGAGGCGGCCGGAGAAAATCACGTCAGCGTGGCGACCTTCACGGCGGCCTGCGTCTGCTTCGCGTCGTTCGCGGCGTCGGACTTGTCGGCGGTTTCGACGATGGACATCAACCCGAGTTCCGTTGCCAGGGTGAACAACATCTGGTCGCTGGGCTTGAGCAAATCATCCATTAGTGGGCCTCCGCCGTCATGCGTTCAACAACCGTCGTCTCCAGGAAAAACGTGCCCGAAAGATGGTAGCCGTCCGCAAGCTCTAATACCTGTACGTCCGGCCACACCACTTTGGTTTGAAGAACATCAACGACTTCCGGTTTCTTCGCGGCGGCGTTGTGCGCCTGCTCCAAGCACTCGCGGCGGACCTGAGAAATGGCCTCCGCCTTGCTGCTGGCGAAAACGCGGTCGGCGACCGGGCATCCCCACTCGAGGGTGGAGGTCTTGGAAAAGCTGGTAAAGGCGGCGCGGTCGTCGTCGATGGGACGGACGGCGTCCGGCTGGGAGGTGAGCGTGGCGAAAGACAGGGCGGGAACGATGAGCGTCGCGAGAATCAGCATCAGCCTCTTCATACTGCCTCCTGGTGATCGCTTTAGGTTAGAGGTGGAGCATGACAAAAGGGTGATAACCGAGCGAGATCTTAGGGGCGTTTTTGGAAGAACGTCTGCCCGTCGAACCGGGGTTGGATGGAGAGCAGGTAGGGGTAGGAGATGACCTGGGCGGCCATGGTGCCCGCCGCGGGGCCCGCGATCCGGTAGCGAACCACACGAACCGATTCGCCATTCCAGGGTGTTTTGGCGACGTCGAGCAATTCAATCCGAAAGCCGCCCGAAGGCCGCTCTCCGGCGAAAATGGCCACCACCTGCTGGGTCCCAAAGTCAACCTGGGGCAGGTCCGGGAGGGGCTGAATGTTCGAATTATGGCGTTTCCATAGGTTTTCCCAGGCGGCCTGGTCAGAAATAATCAATTCCTGAGGGTTTCCAATGGCGCTCCGGCTGCCGGCGAGGGGCCCGGCGGGGCCGGGGGCGGGCGCCGAGATCGGCTGGACCGCCTGCTCACTCAGGGCGCCGCGGGCGGCAAGCTTGGCTTTGGGCGCGTCGGGGACCGCGGGAATTTCGGAAACCGCGGGAGCGACCGGAGGCGCGGGAACAATGGGGACCACTCTCCGGCTTTCACTCTCCACTTCCATCGCTTTCTTCTCGCCGGCCACGCTGCGGTTCTGCGCTGCCCACGGAGCGGGCGCAGCATCGGCGCGGTCACGCTTGGCGGCGAACGCCTCGCTCTTTCCGGCGGCTCCGCCCATGGCGATGCCGCGTCGTGCGAAGGCGGCTTCGGGTTCGGCGGTCGCCGGTGGCGCTTCCTTCGAGACGGCAACGTCGCTCAACGAGTCTTTCGCCCTGGCGCCGAAAGCGCCCGTGTCAGCGCTGGCCGCAGCGCCGGCGATTTCAGATTTCTTCAACAGCGTTTCGGCATCCTGCTGAACGGGCGCCGAATCCAAAGCGCCTTCCAGGCGCGCGTCATCGTTTCCCTTCAGCGCTTCCTCGTCCACGGCCATGTCCGCCTGCACGGATTCCTGCGGGGCGGCTTGCTGGCGTTGCTTTCCCAAATCGTCGGGCACGTTGCGCACGACCATCAGCGCGATGCCGCAGCTGGCCGCGAACGCGAGGCCGCGCATCGGCGTGAACCATGTCGGCCAGAGAGATCCGCTGTTACGCGCGGGAGCCGAAGGCGACTTGAGCTCCTGTTGCACCTTGGACAGGACGCGCGCTTCCAGGCCGGCGGGAACGCGAGCGAGCGGCGTGCTTTTGAGCACATCGATGTGGTGCTCGGTCTCGGTGAGGGCCTGGCGGCAGGAATTGCAGAAGGCAAGGTGAGCGCGCACTTTCTCAGAGCCGCCGTAGGGCAGCGAGCCCTCGATGTACTCGCTCAGCAGATCGGTGACGTGGGATTTGCTCATGATGCGCGGCCTCCACGCCGGCGGAAGATGCCGCGGAGTTTCTCCCGCGCGCGCGAGATGCGGGACTTGAGGGTTCCCAGGTTCATGCTCAGGATCCTGGCGATCTCGTCGTACGGCCGGTCTTCGATGTCGCGGAGCGTCAGCACGGCCCGGTCGTCCTGGTCGAGCTCGTCCATCGCTTCGAGGAGAAGGCGGTGGTCGTCTGAGAGTGCCGCCCATTCTTCAGGCGGGCGGTCCGCGCCGGGGATGTCGAGCGGCTCGCTGTCCGGCTCCAGGCTGCGCGCCTGCGAGAGAGACACGTGCCGGCTCTTGAGCCGTCGGCTCTCATAGCGCACCCGGTTCTTCCACACGTTGACGGCGATGCGGTAGAGCCAGGTGGATACGAGTGAGTCACCTTTGAAATTGGCGAGGGCTCGGACGGCATGGACGAAGGTCTCCTGGGAAAGATCGTCGGCGTCCGTGGGGTTTCGGGAGAGGCGCAGGCACAGGTTGTAGATGCGCGGCAACTCGGCTTTCACCATCTGGTCGACGGCGTCGGGGTCGCCCTGTCGGAGCTTCTCGATGAATTCCGGATTATCGGACATCGTGCGGGGACCCGTCTGCTGAGCGGCTGACACCGGGTCGAGCGATTGGTTGCCATTGGGTGCTGGAGTCATGGAATCTGTTCCGTCGGACGCCGGGAGTCTTGGTCGGGGGCGTCATTCGGGGCGCTTCAGCGTTTGACGGCGGAAGCGGAGGTCAATTCTTTGGGCAGGGAAAACACGACGTTTTCCTCCCGGACGAACACGTCCTCGACGTCCGCGCCGAATTTCACGCGGAGAAGTTCCACCACTTCCTGGACGAGGTGTTCGGGCGCGGATGCGCCGGCGGTGATGCCCACCTTCTCGGCGCCGGCCACCCATTCGTCCTGGATCTCGGAGGCCTGGTCGATGAGATAGGCGCGCGCGCCCGATTCACGGGCAACGTCGCACAGACGCTGGGAGTTGGAGCTGTTCTTGGAACCGACCACGATCAGGGCCTGAATGCCCTGCGCAAGGAGCGCGCGCACGGCGTCTTGGCGGTTCTGGGTGGCGTAGCAGATGTCATCGTTTGGCGGTGTCTTGGCGAGCGGGAACCTGGCGCGGATGGCCGCGAGGATGCCCTTCGTTTCGTCGACGCTGAGCGTCGTTTGCGTGAGGACCATGACCTTGTCCGGGTCGGGTACCTGGAGAGCGGCCACGTCAGCCTCGGTTTCCACGAGCTGGATCTTTCCGGGCGCCTCCCCCATCGTGCCGACCACTTCGTCGTGATGTTTGTGCCCGATGAGCAGCAGGGAAAAATCATCGCGAAGAAAGCGGTGCACCTCAAGGTGCACCTTGGTGACCAGCGGGCAGGTGGCGTCGATGGTCTTGAGCTCGCGGGCTCTGGCATCGTGGCGCACCGAGGGCGCGATGCCGTGCGCGCTGAACACGACGGTAGCGCCCGCTGGCGCTTCCTCCACCTCGTCGATGAAGATCACGCCGCGCTTTTTGAAGTCGTCCACGACGTTCTTGTTATGGACAATCTCCTTGCGAACGTAAATGGGCGTCGGATATTTCTGAAGCGCCAGGTCGACGATGTCGATGGCGCGACGCACGCCGGCGCAGAAGCCGCGCGGCGATACGAGGAGGGCCTTCATGGGTTCACCAGTCGGAAGAAGTCGTCTTGATACATGTCGAACAATCCGTATTCCTTGAGTTTCGCGCCGAGCGCGGGAATGAGTTCCTTCGAAACGCGCGCCTCGCGGAGCAGCCGGCGGATCTCATCGTGGCGCGCCTGGAGCCGGTCCTCGTCCGTGTCGAACAGGCCGTGCTCTTTCAACTCTCGGACGTTCGACGAGAACGACGCGAGCGTTTCCTCCACGATGAACTTCATCAGCGCGAGCTCCCAGAACTTGTCGGTGGCGCTGAGAAGAACGGTGTGGTAGCCCCCTTCGGCGTCGACTCGGTCGGCGAGCATCTTGAGATAAATGTCCGGCGCCTGAAGCTCAACGCGCGAGGAAGCCGTTTCGTTTCTGAAATTGTACTCGAGCCCGCGGAGCGCCTCTCCGAAGTGGCCGGCGAGCGCGTCGGCATAACGGCCGGAATCCGGGCCGAAGCCTTCGAACTGATCGGCGGCGGAGCGGGCGAGAATAATCTGAGGTCGTTCCGCGGCGACGATGCCGGTGCGGAGCCGGGAGCGGTCGAAAAAGCCGGTGACGTCGGTGACGATCTGGTAATCGATGCGGGACGCGCCGAAGGTGGCCAGTCGGCGCTTGGGCGCTCGAACGACCTGAATTTTCTTGAGATAACCTTCGAGCTGACGGCGATTCAGCATGCGGAATTCTAACTTATTTGCATCAGCCGAAACCCCGCCAAATGAGCACTTTTCGCTCGGCCGCTTTTGCGTTAAACTCGCCGCTCATGGAAGGCGTTTACATCGGGAAAAGCCGCGGTGGCCCCTGGGCCTCGATCTCGGCCCTGCTCGTGGTGGCCTCCGCGCTGGCGGCGGTGACGGTCGGTCCTGTCTGGATGTATGCCGTCTCCGGCGCCGGCGCGCTTCTGGCGCTCGTCGGGTACGTCATCGCGATGCGCATGCAGTCCCTCGAGAAGCCCACGGGCTTTCCTTCCATCGTGGGCGGCGCCCACCTGGCCCTTCTTCTGATCGCGGCGATTTTGCAGTCGATGTTCCTCTCGCCTTTGCCCTCGAACCAGCGGAAAATGCCGATGCTCCAGACGGGCTATGTTGATCCCAGCGGGCGCTTCGAGTTCAAAGGTCCGGCCGGTTGGGACTATCATCTGGCCCCCTCTGCGATGGAATCGGGGGTCCGCCTCCAGCCGGCCGATCAGACCCGGTACATGGGCGTCTCTGAAGTCACGCTTTTCGTCCGGAAACTCGAGACCACCCCCAGGTCTTCCGAGGAGTTTCTCAAGCGCGCGGCTGATTCTTTTTCCGCGCGGAAGAATGAAAAGAAGCTTTTCGACCTGCGCACCGAGAAGGGCGCGTCTCTCGGCGGGGCCCCCGTGATGTGGTCGGAACTGACCGTCAAGCGGCTGTGGGTCCCTCTTTACCAGGTGTCGGTGTTCGGCGTGAAAAACGGCCGGTATTTATGCTCCGTTTCCGCCACCGGCCTCAAATCCCATTCGGCCCTCTCGAAGCTCCTTTGCCTGGGTCTTTTCGAGCGGATCAAGATCACCGATAAACCCGGAAGTTGACCTACAAAACAAATCACATTCAGGTTACAATGACGCCGTGAATTCGCCTGGCGTCCCGTTTTTTCAGCGTCAAAAGGTCAAAGAGTCCGCGCTCATCCTGGGCGTCCTTCTTTTCTTCGCCCTCTATAAGACCGTCTCCCCGCTCACCCGCCTCATCGATCTCGTCGTCAATCCGGCCGTCGCCGGCATCACCGTCGCCTACGGAAGCGCCACGACCCTCATCCACAAGCTCACCGGCGTGAACCTCGGCTTCGTGACCGAGGAGCCGGACCAGGAATTCCTGTTCTCGGTCCGCCTCGCCACCTACGTCAACGAACGGCGCGCCGCTCCGCTGCTGGAACTCGCCACCGACACGCGCGTGTCGAACGAAAAACGCGAGCGCGCCCTGCGCGCCCTCCTCAAATTTGAGAACACCCAGGACTGGGTTCAGCCCTTCCTCAACGAGCTTCCCAAGGGCGGTATGCTGGGGCTCTATGACAAGACCACGCCGGTTCTCGACGAGCTGATCAAGAAGATCCGCGCTGAAGGCGGTCTGCGCCAGCCCCTCGTGCGCGCCTACGCCGAAGTCGTTTTCTCCTTCATGCTCCAGGTGCCCGACGCAATCATCCGCCAGCACTCGCTGCGCTGGGTGTCCGACGTGCTCGCGGAGGACGCTTTGTCCCTCATCGTGCAGCGCATCGACAAGGAGACCGACGTCGAAACGCAGGCCGCGATCGAGGGCGCGCTTCTGGACGTTCGCGCCGTCGCCGATCCGGAGACCGCGCGCCAGCTGCTCGTTCCTTTTTACAAGAGACCGCCGTGGCCCACGCTTCGCTTTCCCGTCGGCGTGGCCCTCGCGCGCCTCGGCTATGAGCCCGCGTTCGAATATCTCGCCTTCACGTCAAAGACCGAAAGGCTCAGTGAGTCCGAGCAGCTTGCCGTTCGGGTGGCGCTGGCGCGCACGCGGTTCCCGCGTGAGTTGAAAATTTCCGAACCAGAGCAGCGGCTTCTCGCGCAGCGCGAGAGCGATCGCCGCCAGCAGCTCGCGTCGGCGATGGACAAGCGCGAGCGCATGGTTTACCAGGAGCGCATGAAGCGCGCGATCCTCGCCCGCCGGGGCGCCGGAGATCCGGCGTCGTCGGTCGTTGAGCCCGAGGTGCCGCGCGAACCCGCGGCCGTCGAGCCGCCAGCGCCGGTGAGTCGCGAAGCCGAGGCTCCCGCGCCCGAAGCGGAAACCGTCACGCGCAGCGTGGAACGACCGGCGCCCGTCGCGTCGCGGCCCGTTCGAAGGACGGCCGTCTCCCCGCGCCCCAAAGTCGCGGAGGCCCCGGCGGACCCGGTGTCGTCGGCCGAGACAGAGCGCGCCGAGCGCCTCGCCAAAGCCATCGAGAACCGCCGTGCCGTCGAGGAAGCGGAGGCCGCTCGCCGGGCCGAAGCTTCGGCCCCGGCGACGAAGCCGCGCCCCGAGACGCCGTCCAGACCGGTGAAGAACGCGGCCGCGGAAATCCAGGAAGCGCGCATCCCGGTGCCGGCCGAAGCGCCGGCGGTCGCGCCCGTCGTCGCGCCCGCGGAGCGCGAGGCGCCCAAACCGTTTTCCGTTCCCGGTGAGCTGACGCAGGAAGAGCGGAACAGTCGTTCCAACACCCAGGTGGCCAGCCTTCCTCCGGAGGACGTTCTTCCCCCGGCGCTCGAGCAGGCCGACAACAAGCCGCGCTCGCTGATGAATTACGTGGACGTCGTCTTTGAGGTGAAGAGCGACGTCGCGGTGTACCAGAACCCGGGCGAAAAGAAGTCCAGCTCCGGTTCCCTGCCGAAGGGCACGAAGGGAAAGGCGGACTTCGAAGTGATGATCGGCGAAGAGCGCTGGTATCAGGTGAAGACGAAGAAAGGAAGCGGCTGGGTCGAAGCGAGCCAGTTGTCGGCTTTCAATCTCTCTCCGGACAACGTGGTTCCCGCGGTGGCGGCCGAACCCGCGAAGCCCGTGCCCGGCGACGACGTCGACGGCGAGCGGAAGGAGTCAACCTATTTTGAGCCGACCACCGAAGACGTGCCCGTTTACGGCAAGCCGTCGGAAGGCGGAAAGGTCGTTGGAAAACTGCAGATGGGCACGGTGTACCTGGCGATGAAGTCGGAGAAGGTGGGAGCGAGCCGCTGGTTCCTGCTTCAGCTCAAGTCCGGCGAGTCGGGGTGGGTGCTCGGCGACATCAATCTACAACTGGCCAATGTCATCCAGCCGAATCAGGCCCGGGGCGCGACGAAGCCGCTGGCCGGTCGAAATCATGAAAAGTGGTTTGCGGCGGGTTGGGTGGTGGCGGGCGTGAAAGGCGTCGGCGTTTACGAGCGGCAGTCCATCGGAAGCGGCCTGCTCGCGACCATCAATCCGCCCGTGGTTTATCGCGTGGTGGAAACCAACGAAGGCGGCGGGAGCGAATGGTACCGCGTGGAGCTCTCGGGCAAGAAGCTCGGCTGGGTTCAGGCGATGGACGTCAAGATCACAAAAGACCCTTCGAAGTAATCGCTTCCACTTCGTCCGCGGGCATCCAACCTTTAAGTCCCTGCTCCGGAACGCCCACCTGAATCCAGTCCGGCCGTGAATTCAATATCAGCACTTTGCTTCCTTCCGGCACAGTGAACCCCACCGCATAGTCGCTGCCAGGGCCGTTGCGCACCTCGCCGGGAGGAGCGACGACCACCGCCTGTGGGCGCCGGTCGAGATACCCCCGCAAACCCAGCCACCCGCCGGAACCCGCGAAGAGCACCCCCGCCACGATGATGGCCAGTCCCGACCACGATTCCGCGCGAATCTTTCCCAGGGTGAGGAGGCCGACCAGGAGAAAGAAGATCGCCGAGAACGCCGCCGTGGAGACAGCGAGCTCGTTCTGGTCGAAATAGGTGACCGCGCGCGAGAGCACGCCTTCGTTCTCCAGCTTGATGTGAGAGCGGGCCAGCGCGAGGTTGAACCGGACGTCGGAGTCGCGCGGCGCCAGCCGGGCGGCGCGTTCGTACCACAGGAGGGCCTTGCCCCGCTCGCCTCTACGGTAATGCGCGTTGCCGAGGTTGTAGTAGAGCGGAACCCCTCCGAAACCCCGCGCAGCCAGCGTCGTGTAGCGGGTGAAGGCATCATCCAGCTCTCCCTTTTCAAAGCGCTGGTTGGCCTCGTCGAAGGTTTTCTGCGCTTCGACGTCCTTCGCCTGCGCGATTAACGGCAACGCGAGCAGCAGGATCGTCGTCATCCCCGCGAAAGCGGGGAACCAGAACCGGCGCGTGCCTGGGTTACCGCCTGCGCGGGAATGACGATTGACTGGTTTCATTCTCATAAAGTTTTCCCCATGGACTTGAGGGCGGCCTCGGCCTGCTCCAGCGCGCCCACCCGGTCGTCGGAATCAAGTGAAGACGTGGCGAAGCGCGCCATGTCGGCGCGGTCCAATAGGTCGCGGACGCTATTTCGCGTGGCGTCGTCGAGCCCGCCGGTCGAAAGCGCGCGCGCGATGTCGTCGCGCGTCAGCCCAGCGGCGGTGGCGCCGATCTTGTCGGCGACGAAGCCGGTGAGCGCGCCCTGGATGAAGCCGTAAAACTCGGCGGGGTCAGTGGCGTGGATGGCCTTTCGCGCGCGAACGAGCTCGCGCCGCGCCTGGCGAAGCGCGCTGCGCGAACGGTACTCATCGGCGCGCTCGACCTTGAGGTTCCGCTGGCGCCGGATGAACAGGGCGGCGACGGCGAAGAGCGGCGGCAGGAGATTGGCCATGATGAACCAGCCCCTCAAATACAGCGGCGGCGCCACCGGGCGCACCGCGCCCTGCTTGATGAATCGGATGTCCCGCTCCAGAACGCGGATGCCTTCCGACGCCGCGGCCTGCGGCTGATCGGGCAACTGATCGACGCCGCCGGCGGCCAGCGCCCCCTGTTTAACGGTGAGCGGTATCTCCGGCGTGGTGTCGACGACATAGTCGTTCGCGACGGGATCGAAGTAGGCGAACTGCGCCGCGGGGATGGTCAGGTTACCCGAGGCCTGCGGAATCAGGAGCACCTTGAATTCTTTCGTGCCGTGGAGAAATCGCGGGTCGTCGTCTACTTTCGAGGAAGATATGGTTTCGTAGCGCCGGAAATTCTTCGGGTTGGGAAGCACTGGCTCCTTGATTGCCTTGATGTTCCCCACGCCCGTCACCGCGAGCACGAGGTTCACGGCCTTGCCCACTTCGGCATCCGCGGAATCGATCTTCGCGGTCAGTTTGAACCGGCCCACTGCGCCGGAGAACGCGGGCGGCTTGTTCTTCGGCAGGGCGCGCACCCGGACGGGAATCGAGCGCGTGTTGAGGCGCACCACCTGGCTGCGTCCGAAGAAATTCTGAAAGAAGCTGTTGGGGTCGAACGGGTCCACCTGGGCGCGGACGGCGATCTCCATCTGCGCCCCGCCGACGGCGAAATCGCCGTCCGACGTCGGGAACAGCGCGTAGGGAAGTTCGACGACTTCGTACTGGGCCCCGTTGATGGTGGTCAGATACTTCTGCTGCTTGAGCGGCTCGACCAGGAACCCGGTGAGGTCGGGCTCGGCGAAGCGCGGCTGGGACGTGAACTGGATGTCGGGGCGGCGCAGGATCTGAACGCGCAGCAGGATCTGCTGGCCGACGTAGGCGTGTTCGACGTCCACCTTGGAGGTCATAAACATCGGCCGCAGGCCTTCAGCGGGTACGTCCACCTGCTTGTTGCTGGTTGTGGCCTGCGCGGCGGCCGCCTGTTGCGGGTTCGCGGCGGCGCCCGAGTGCACGACCACGAGGATGGGCTGCGTCTGGAGCGGCTTCCCGTCGACGGTGACGGAAATGGGCGGAATCTGGAGCGAGCCGGTCCTGGTCGGACTGAGCACGAAGTTGTAGCCGATCATCGACGACGTCTCGCCGTTGATCCACTGGAACGACTTGGTCTGCCCGGCCGGCGCGACCTGGAAATCGGGAAGGCTGGGCGCGGGCGCCGCGTCGACCGTGCTGCCGCCGGCGATCTGGACGGTCAGCATGAGCGTTTCGCCAATGGAGGTTTCGTTGGCGCTCACGCTGGCGCTGGCCGTGGCCGGCCCGGCGGCGCGCAGAGAGGCGGGCGCGAGCAGAAGCGAGGCCAGCAGGAAGAAAAAAGTTTTCGTGGCGGTCATGTCACCATTCCTCGCCGGAAGCGGCCGGCGACTCCTTTGAGCCGAGCGGGCGGATCGGGCGGGCCTTGAGTTTCTCCGACTCTTCGTCCTGCGTCATCTGAAGAATCCGTTCGGCATCTTCCTTTGAAAGCTCTCCCGGCTTGGGGGTCGGCGACTCGCTTGGTTGCGGCGACGGCGACGCTTTTGCCTGTTCTTTCTTATCGCCTGACGGCTTCTCCGAGGGCGTCGGGCCGGGCGACGGCGGCGGCGACTTCGAATCCTTCGGCTTCTGCTCCCGGGGCTTCTTCCCGGACCGCGCGTACTCGAGATTATACTTTGCATCCATGTCGCGCGGGTCAAGGCGAAGCGCTTCCTTGAACTTTTCGATCGCCTCCGGGCTCTGCCCCATCTGAAAATACGCGTGACCGGCGTTGTAGGCGATGCGGCCCCGCAGCGCCGGGTCCTTGGCCAGAGCGGCGGCGCGCTCAAAGAGTTTCACCGCTTCCTCGTCGTCGCCGCGAAGATGGGCGACGGTGGCCAGGTTAAAGGCGAGCCATGGGTTTTCCGGGTCGTCGATCTGGGCGGACTCGAATTGCTTGGCCGCGCCTTCCAGGTCCCCCTTCTTCACGAGGCGGTTGCCTTCGCGCACCAGACTTCGGACGTCGGCATGGACGCTCGCCGCGCAGACAAGAAGCAGCGCCGCGGCGGTCACCGCCGTCCGGGCCGGGCGCCGGAAGCGGACCTTGCGCAGGCCCGTCAGCACGCGGCGGCGCTGGCCGGGCGTTTCGGCGAAAAAGAACTCGAGGATGAGAAGGAAAAGGCCGAAAAGCGTGAACGGCACGTAGCGCTCCTGAAGGCGTTCGAACACCTTTGTGTTGAGCTCACGCTTTTCAAAGCCGTTGAGGATCTCGGCGATCTCATCGATCTCCTGATCGGTGGAGGTGGAGCGGAAATACGCGCCGCCGCTGATCTCGGCCACTTTCGTGAGAAGCGCGTCGTCCAGGCGCGAGATCACCATCTCGCCGTTGTGCTTGAGAAATTCCGTTACCTTTCCGTCGGCGTCCCGGTTCTTGATCACCTCGCCCTTGGAGGTGCCGATCCCGATGGTGAACACAACCACGCCTTTCGCCTTGGCTTCTTTAGCGGCCCCCAGCGGGTCCGACGAATGGTCCTCGCCGTCCGTGAGCAGGACGATCGCGCGGCCACTCTGCGTTTTTTCCGGGAAACGGGAGATCCCGAGACGAATGGCCGATCCGACGGCGGTGCCTTGTTCGGGGACGGTGTGGGTGCTCACGGTTTCGAGAAGGAGGCGGGCGGCGCCGGTGTCGACGGTCAGCGGGCATTGCATCACGGCGCGCCGCGCGAAGGCGATGACGCCGACGCGGTTGCCCTCGAGTTTACCGACGAGCAGCGAAAGGCTCTGCTTGGCCCGTTCGAGACGCGAAGGCGGAACGTCCTCCGCGAGCATGCTGCGGGAAACGTCCAGGGCGATGAACACGTCCATGCCGCGCTGCTTGACTTCCTTCAGGCGCGAGCCGAACTGCGGGCCTGTGGCCGCCAGAACGAGAACGGCGGCGGCGGCGAGGGCAAGGCGGTCCTTGTGGCGGCGGCGCTTGAGCCCGTCCAGCGGAACGAGCTCGGCCAGCAGGCGCCAGTCGCCCAGGGCCTTGAGCTCGCGCCGGCGCCGCAGGCGCGACCAGGCGTATAACGCCACCAGGAGCGCGAAGGGCGCCAGCAGGAAGAAAGCGGTGGGGTGGCGGAACGCGATCACGGCAGCGTCCTGAAGATCGTTTTTGAAAGGCCGAGCTCGACGAAGAGAAACGCCAGCGCCGCCAGCAGGAACGGCCAGTAGAGTTCCTCATATTCCATGAACTCGCGGACCTTGATGTCCGTCTTCTCCATGGCGTCGATTTCCTTGAAAATTTCCTTGAGCGCATCGGGCGATTTCGCGCGGAAGTAGCGCCCGCCGGTGAGGGTGGCCACCTTGAGAAGCGTGTCCTCGTCCAGGTCGCTCTTCACCGGGACAAGCCGGCGGCCGAGAAGCGGGTCGTCCACCGGCATGTCTCCCCCCTCGGGCGTTCCGGCGCCGATGGTGTAGATCTTGATGCCGAAGGCCGCGGCGGCCTTGGCGGCGGTGACGGGGTCGACCGATCCGGCGTTGTTGGAACCGTCGGTGACGAGGATGATGCCTTTGCTCTTGGCCTGCGAGTCCTTGAGCCGCTGGACCGACGTCGAGATACCCATGCCGATGGCCGTGCGGTCGGGCGCAATGTCACCGATGGCCAGACTCTGGATCATGGCGAGGAGCGCCTCTCGGTCGGTGGTGAGCGGGCACTGCGTGACGGCGTACTCGGCGAAGACCACGAGCCCCATGCGGTCGTGCTCGCGGCCCTTTATGAAATCGGCGATCACGTTCCGGGCGACCTCGAACCGGTTCTGCGGCTTGAAATCGAGGATCAGCATGCTGCGCGAGAGGTCGAGGCAAACCATGAGGTCGGTGGCCTTCGTGGTGAGCTCCTCCGAACGAAGACCTTTCTGCGGGCGCGCGGCCGCGAGGATCAGGAGCGCCACCGCGATCATCCGGAGAAGGCCGGGGATCACGACGTGGTTCCGAAGGCCCTCGCGCGCGAGCCCCGGCACCATGGCATTCGCCGGGAAGCGGAGCGCGGGCAGGTCCTGCTGGCGGAAAAACCGCAGGTAAAGCGCCATGAGCGGAAGGACCGCCAGCAGCCACAGAAGGCCCGGGTGCGCGAACTTCATAGCGGAGCGGCCTCTTCCGGCTCGCGGTCTTCGTCGGTCTCGGGCTCATGCGTCTTTTCGGTGGTGGCCGTGAGAAAGGACCGCACGCGCGCCACGCCGGCCGCGATCTCTTCGGGCTCGGGCGTCCACTTCGCGAACTTCACCAGGTCGGCGTCATCGAGGAAGGCGCGGCTCGTCTGCATCGGTTCCCCTGACACGGCGGACTTCCGGAACGCGAGCAAAAGTTCCGACGACGTCATCTCCTGGGCGGAAAACCCGAAGCGCCGGCTCGCGTAACGGCGGAGGATGGACGAGAGCGCCGAGTAAAAGTCCTTGAACCGGCCTTCGGACACGAGGGGGCCCTGCTCGAGCTCCGCGAGCGCGCGCTCGGCTTCCTCTTCCGGGCTGAACTCGGGTGGCGGCGGGCCGGCGGGCGCCAGCGCCACGCGCGTCGCGCGCCATCGGAGGAAAAGCCAGATCGCGACGCCCAGGACAACGGCGCCGAACAGCAGCCACAGCGGCCAGAGCGGGCGGAAGTTGAAGAGCCCCTTGAGCGGGCGCAGGTTTCCCTCGTCCCCCTTTTCGGCCAGAAGGGATTTGACCCTGATCGCGATCTCGTCGGTCTTGGCCTCGGCGAGCGAGTCGTCGTTGTTCTTGAAGTAAAGAGAAAGGGGCGGGATGTTCACCGTTCCCGTGGAAAACGTGGTGAGCGTCAGCCTGTGGCTGATCTCCATGCGGTCGCCCTTGGGACGCGGAGCGGTCGACTGGGCGGATGCGATCTCGAATTCCCCCGCCGCTTTCGGGAACTCAACGGGCGCCGGCGTAATGCCGGTGCTGTACACGACGTTGATCGACATGGACACCGGGTCGCCGATGAAGATCTCCTTCGGTGAAACCTCCGTGCGCAACAGGACGGAGCCCTGGGCGCGGGCGGAGACGGGAATCAGGAAGAGAAGGGCGGCGAGGGCGTATTTCATCGGAATCGGCGCGTTCGTTCGCGGAAAAATTCCAGCAGGGGGCGGACGTAATCGAGGTCCGTTCGGAAAACGACGCGGTCGAGCTTATGGCGCTTGAAGGTGAGGTCGCGCGCCTCGCGCCGAGCGAGCGACTGGGACTCGAAGTGGCGGCGGAATTCCTCGGAGCTCGGCGACAGGTCGCGCTTTCCGGTCTCCGCGTCCTGGAGGACGACGCGGCCCACTTTCGGCCACTGGCGCTCCATCGGGTCTTCGATGACCAGGGCGATGGTGTCGTGGTGCCGTTGGGTGATGGCCACCATGCGCTCCCACCCTTCGTCGAGAAAATCGGAAAGCAGGAACACCACGGCGCGCCGTTTCTGCAGGCGGTTCAGGTATTCCAGGGCGCCGCTCAGGTCGGTGCCGTGCCCCACGGGCTCGAAGCCCAGGGTGTCCCGCACCAGGCGCAGCGCGTGCTTGCGCGATTTTCGCGGCGGCGTGTAGCTCTCTACGCGGTCGGTGAACAGAAGCAGGCCCACCTTGTCGTTGTTCTTGAGGGCGGCGAAAGAGAGGAGAGCGACGAGCTCGGCGGCGAGCTCTGACTTCAGACGCGAACGCGTCCCGAAGGCGTGGGAGCGCGAGAGGTCGACGGCGATGAGGATGGTGAGCTCTCGCTCCTCGCGAAAGCGCTTGATGTAGGCCTGGCCCAGCCGCGCGGTGACGCTCCAGTGGATGGTGCGGATGTCGTCGCCCGGCACGTACTCGCGCACGTCGACGAACTCCATGCCGCGTCCCTTGAACGTGGAGTGGTAGCGGCCGGCGAAGAGCTCGTTGACGAGCCGGGAGGTGCGGATCTCGATTCGGCGCGTCTTGCTGAAGATCTCCGCGGTGGCGAGCTTCTTCTGGGAAGCCGCGCTCCGGTCGAGAACCTTAGGGGACGGCGACAACGTCGAAGACCTGGTGGAGCAAGTGGTCCGAGGTCTTGTTTTCCGCTTCCGCCTCGAAGCTCGGGATGATGCGGTGGCGGAGAACGTCGGGTCCGATGGTCTTCACGTCTTCCGGCGTGACATAACCACGGCCCTTGAGGAAGGCGTAGGCCTTCGAGGCCATCGCCAGCGCGATGGTGGCGCGCGGGCTGGCGCCGTAGGAAATCAGGCTCTTCATTTCCTTCATCTCGAACTGCTCCGGGTTGCGGGTGGCCAACACGAGGTCGAGGATGTAATTCTTGATCTTGTCATCCATGTAGATGTCGCGGACCACGCCGCGGACCTCCGCGATGCGCTCCGGAGTTACGATGGCGCGGATCTTCTCGGGCTCGGCGGTGCGGCGTTCGAGGATCATGCGCTCTTCATCGCGGGTCGGGTAGGTGATGGAGAGCTTGAGCATGAAGCGGTCGATCTGGGCCTCGGGAAGCGGATAGGTGCCTTCCTGCTCGATCGGGTTCTGGGTGGCCAGCACGAGGAACGGGTTGGGCAGCGGGTGCGTGGTGTCGCCGATGGTCACCTGGCGCTCCTGCATGGCTTCCAGCAGGGCCGACTGAACCTTGGCGGGCGCGCGGTTGATTTCGTCGGCGAGGATGATATTCGCGAACACCGGGCCTTTCTTGACCGTGAAATCGCTCGTCTTCGGATTGTAGATGAGCGTGCCGATAAGGTCGGAGGGCAGAAGGTCGGGCGTGAACTGGATGCGCTGAAAACGGGCGTCGATGGTCTCGGCCATCGTTTTGACGGCCAGCGTTTTCGCCAGGCCCGGTACGCCTTCGAGAAGAAGGTGGCCGTCGGCCAGAAGGCCGACCATCATGCGTTCGAGAACGTAGCGCTGGCCGACGATGACCTTGCCGATCTCGTTGAACATCTCTTCGACGAAGATGCTTTCCTTGCGCACGCGATCGTTGATCGCGCGAATGTCCTGAGCCATGAAAACCCTCCTGACGTGGTGGAGAAACCTACCTGTTAATCATAGCGATATCGGGGCGGGAACGGCGAGTGCCGAGCCGCGATTTTTCAGTCATCTTACGGGCGATCGGAAACTTTCTTCGAACTCGAAATCGGATGGATTTTCTCGGTCATTGGAGCACCTTGGGTATCTTGTCGGCGCGGATGCCGGCGCTGATCTGATGATGACGATAAGCGCCATACGACAACCCCACGATTCCGGTCAGGGCGGCCGGAAAATAAAGCGTGCCGTAATCGAACCGGTGAAAGGCGAGGGCGCCGAGCGCGGCCCCCAGGAAAAATGACAGCAATAGGATGCCGCCGAGTTTCAACTTCCGGAGATCGACGGGAACGCCGTGAAGCCACTGTCCGGTAAAGATCCCGAGGTCCGTGACGATGCCGGACACGTGGGTGGTCCTGACGACCGCGCCGCTGTAGGTGCTGACCATGCCGTTCTGCAGGCCGCAGGCGGCGGACGCCAGGAGGGCCCCCACGGCGTGGCCGTGCCGGAGGAACGGAATGGCGAGGAGGAGAAGGCCGGACTCCACCACGAGGGCGACGCCGTAGCGCCGACCCAGCTGAAGGGTACTGTCCTTGACCAGAAAGCCGCTGCAGGTGGCGCCCGTGAAAAAGGCGATGACGATGCTGATCAGCTTCAGGAACTGGGTGGAATTCCCCTCGGCGATGACGATGCCGAGAAGCGTGGTGGTTCCGGTGAGGTGGGTAACGCCCTGCCGCTGGAAGCTGAGGAATCCGACGGCGTTGATCATGCCACCGACCACCGCGAGGATGGCCCCGCCCCCCCAAACCCACCGCGGTAGTTTGGAGATCATCGGGCAGCGGTCAGGTGAACTGGTAGTAGCCGCCCTTGGGCGGGCCGGCGACAAGCTTCATAAGCGTGGTGATCTGGGCGGGCGGGATCTCCCGAACGGAGGCTTTGTGGGAGTCGAGACTGTCCCAGACTTCCAGCATCACGAGGCGGTCGAGATTTTCGTTGCTGCGCAGAAGCTGGCAGGACTCGCATCCCTGCGCCGCCTTGATGGAGGGCAGGAACGTGGTCAGCAGTTCCTCCAGATCCTTTCCTTTTCCCGGCTGCGCCTGAAACTGGTTGATCCGAACAATGCTCATTCCACTTCCTCCCTAGAGGCCGCTGAGAATTCGCTTCCGCTGGTCCTGATACTCCGCGTCGTTCACCAGACCCTTGGATTTCAGGTCGTCGAGCTCGCGCAGACGCGATTCGGTGGTGCGGGAGGGCGTCGAAGCGTTGTTCGCGGCGCCGACCGGCTCCGTTGAGACGGGAGCGACGGGAGCCGGCGCGGGCCGGGGTTCGGAACGGGAGTGCGCGTCGATGAGCGCGGCGGCCTGGGCGGTACCGGCTTGCGCGGCGTCGATCACTTCGATCTCGCGGTAGTCCGGCTGCTGGTCGCTGCGTCCCCAGAACCGTCCCCACACCACCAGGTCATTCCCCACCGCGATCGGCATCCGGATATTGGCCGCGTTGATGAGCACTTCCCCGGTTTCATCGGCGAGCACAAAAATGTCGAGCGTGCGGGCGCGTTTGATCTTACCCGCCACGAGAACCTTTTCCTTCCGTTTGGCGGAATTTAGGACCGTCTTCACGGGGGTTGGCGCGTTGCCGGTGTCCGCGGTCGCCGGTCCGGCCAGGAGGGCCAGGCTGAGGACGATCGAAAGGCGCCGGATCACGGCGTTCAGCGGATGGTGCGGCTGCCGCGGCCCGTGGGAATGCGGCGCCGCATCTTGCCCCAGCCGGTCGCGACGCCGGTCGGCTTCGAGGTGAGCTTCGGCGGCACCAGGTACGGAAAATCCGGGATGATGCCGCGCGGGATCGTCTTGTTGATGAACTTCTCGATCCGTTTCAAATACGGCTCTTCGTCGGGCGCCACGAGGGTGAAGGCGTCGCCCGAGGCTTCCGCGCGGCCGGTTCGTCCGATGCGGTGGACGTAGTCTTCCGGGTGGTGCGGGACGTCGAAATTAATGACGTGCGAGATGTCCTTGATGTCGATGCCGCGAGACGCGATGTCGGTGGCCACGAGGATCTGCACCTTGCGCTCGCGGAAGCCTTCGAGCGCCGCGTAGCGTGCGCTTTGCGTGCGGTCGGAGTGGATGACCGCGACGGACTTGCCCCAGCGGCGGAGCGCGTTGACCAGGTGGTCGGCGCCGTGCTTGGTGCGGCAGAAGATGAGGGCGGAGGCGATGCTGCCGTTGGCCAGGATCATCTGCAGAAGCGATTCCTTCTGCGATCGCGAGATCGGGTAGATGATCTGTGCGACGTTGGAGGCCGGCACCGACGACGAAATGTCGATCGAGTGCGGGTCGTGCAGAAGCTTGGCGACAAGCGACTGGATCTCCGGCGGGAACGTGGCCGAGAAAAGCATGGTCTGCTTCTTCGGCGGGCACTGCTGCATGATGCGGGTGATGTCCGGCAGGAAGCCCATGTCGAGCATGCGGTCGGCTTCGTCGAGGACGAGCGCCTGGATGTTCTTGAGATTGAAGGTGCGGCGCTCGAGATGGTCGAGGAGCCGGCCGGGCGTGGCGCAGACGATCTGCGCGCCGCTCTTGATCAGCGTGACCTGCCGCAGGAAGTTGGCGCCGCCAAGGATCGAGACGTTGCGGATGTCGGTGAACTTGCCGAGGTCCCGGACGACGTTGTCCACCTGCGTGGCCAGTTCGCGCGTGGGAACGACGATGAGCACGGCGGGCCGCCCGACGGGCGGGTTGTTGAGAAGCCTTGTCAGGATCGGCGCGACGAAGGCGAGCGTCTTGCCCGAACCGGTTTGCGCGCAGGCGCGAATGTCCTTGCCCTGGATGGCGATCGGAATGGCGGACTGCTGGACCGGGGTCGGGTTGGTGAAGCCGAGAGCGTTGATGGCCTGCATGACTTTCTCATGAAGGCCGAATGATTCAAATGAAACGGGAACTGATTCAGTCACGAAGTACCTCGACGGGCGTTGGTTTGGGATAGATGCCGGCGCGGTAGGCTTTGTCGAAGAGACGGTTCAGGGCCGCCTCCCCTTCTTCGCCGAGTTCAAGCGTGTCATCGTTTACATACATTCCGACGAATTTCTCGCCGAGGTCGCGCTTGAGGCCGCGGCCGTACTGCAGCGCGTATTCCACCGACGGGCCCTTCTGCTCGTTGGCGATGATGATGCTTTGCTTCAGGGCCTTCCAGATCTCGAGCGCGAGCGGCTTACCGACGCCCTTGCGGACGACGTCGAGACCGAGCGGAATGGGAAGGTTCGTGTCCTCGTGCCAGGCTTCGCCAAGATTGATGACCTTGGAGAACCCCATGCCCTCGTAGGTGAGCTGGGCTTCATGGATGAGAAGGCCGAAGTCGACATCGCCGCGCTGAACAGCGCGCGGAATCTCGTCGAAGCGGTACTCGACGGGCGTGTAACCCGGGGCGTAGAGGCGCAGAAGGAGGTAAGCGGTCGTGTTGCGGCCGGGGATGCCGATGCGCTTCGAGCGCGGGTTCGGGTTATCGGCGCGGCGAACCACCACGGGCCCGTAATTGCGGCCGACGCTGGCGCCGGTGGGCATGATCCAGTAGGTGCCGTTGAGAAGCGGGTAAACCGCCGTTGAGATGGCCGTGACGTCGATCTCGGAATCCAGCGCCTTGTGGTTCAGCGATTCGATGTCTTCAAGAATGTGCTCGATCTTGTGACCGGGGATCTTTACCTGCCCGGAAGCGAGCCCGTAAAACATGTAGGCGTCGTCGGGGTCGGGCGTGTGGCCGAAGCGGATGGTCTTGAGGTCTTCTTCAGTGGTCGTCATGGTTTTCTCAGTTGTAGGACGTCAGGTAAGTTAAAAGTGTGCGGATCATGACGCCGGTGGCGCCCACTTCCGACAGAGCGGTCTGCGAGGACGTCCAGCCGGTGGAGGCGATGTCGAGGTGCGCCCACGGCAGGTTGCTGTCGACGAAACTTTTCATGAAAAGCGCGGCGAGGATGGTGCCGGCCTGTCCAGCCGGGCCGATGTTCTTGATGTCGGCGACGTGGCTTTTCAGCAACGGCTCGTAGTCTTTTTCGAGCGGCAGTTCCCACACCTTTTCGCCCGCCGCCTGGGCGGCTTCCTTGATGCGATCGTTGAGCGGCGCGCTCGTGCCAAGAAGTCCGGCGATGCCGGTGCCCAGCGCGATCACGCAGGCGCCCGTGAGCGTGGCGATGTCGAGAACTTCGTCGAGGTTCTGACGGCACGCGTAGCTGAGCGCGTCGGCCAGGACGAGGCGGCCTTCGGCGTCGGTATTCAAAACTTCGATCGTTCTCCCCCGCATCGTGCGAAGGACGTCGCCGGGCTTCACGGCATTGCCGCCGGGCATGTTCTCGGTCAGCGGGGTGAAGCCGTGGACTTCAACGCCGGGCTTGAGGCTTGGCAAAACGGTGAACAGCGCCAGCACCGAGGCCGCGCCGGCCATGTCGTACTTCATGGTTTCCATGCTACCGGCGGGCTTGAGCGAGAGCCCGCCCGAATCAAACGTGATTCCCTTGCCGCAGATGCCGATGCGGCGGCGAGACTTGCCGGCGGGCTTGTAGACGAAATGGAGGAAGTACGGCGGAAAGTGGCTGCCGCGATTGACGCCGAGAAGAGCGCCCATGCCGAGGCGCTCGATGTCCTTTTTCGCGAGCACCTTCAGGGTCACGCCCTTCGGGATCGCCGCCTTCGCGAACTTGACGAAGTCGGCTGGCGTGGTGTCGCTCGGCGGGCGGTTGATGAGGTCGCGGGCGAAGGTGACCGCGCCGCCGAACAGCTCACCTTTGCGGGCGCCGGCCGACATCTGCTTGAGCTCGCCGGCGTCTTTCGCGATGAGCGACACGTTTCGAAGCTGGGCCTTCGGCTCCGGGTCGGATTGGAACACGGTGAAACGGTAGGTGCCGAGAAGAACGCCCTCGACCGCGGCCTGCGCGGCGGCAGCGGCGCTGCCCAAAAGGGCCGGACGGAAGGCGAGTG
>Ga0163151_10000785_pt1 | contig 55223 bp, 48 predicted proteins | sample OliLakLV19MP5IB2_FD_145596 | JGI IMG/M metagenome (GOLD analysis project Ga0163151, IMG submission 145596) | Freshwater microbial mat bacterial communities from Lake Vanda, McMurdo Dry Valleys, Antarctica - Oligotrophic Lake LV.19.MP5.IB-2 | ecosystem: Environmental > Aquatic > Freshwater >... | reverse complement strand
CTCGTTTTGGCAGTCACCCATGGGGCTCCCCTGTCACGATGGCATGTTGAGCGTACAAACCGCTGTTTTTACAAGGTGTGGCGCAAATCGCGTGCCATTGTGCGGGAAGTCATCTGGGAAATCCGGGCTGAAGAAACATTAATTACCTCTGCTCCCTCCTGTTCAATGAATTTTGGTTGCGGCCAAAGGCCACGCTGGGTTATTCGTGGTTAAAAAATTCTTGGCGCACTTTGTGTCCTTGGCGGTTCAAATTTCTACCCCACGTCGCTAATATCGAGCGCCTGACCATAGCGCGTAAGCATCTGCTTGCGCAATCGCGCGTGATTCGCGTGTTTGAGCTCGGGATCCTCGCCAACGAGGAGCTGCGCTTCGCGGCGGGCTTCTTCGAGAAGCTCGCGATCACGTTGTAAATCCGCCACGCGAAACGGCGGCACACCATGTTGCTGCGTGCCGAACAAATCGCCCGGACCACGCATTTGAAAATCAAGTTCCGCCAGCGCAAACCCATCCGTCGAATTGGCAAACGCCGTCAAACGTTCGCGGCCTTGCTCGCTCAGTTCCTCACTCACTAACACGCCACAAAAGCCGGCGTGAGAACCACGACCAACACGACCGCGAAGTTGATGCAATTGTGCGAGACCAAACCGCTCCGCTCCTACCACCGTGATGACCGACGCATTCGGCACGTCGACCCCCACTTCGATGACCGACGTGCTCACGAGCACCTGCGTCTCGCCGCCGCGAAAGCGGTCCATTGCTTCCTGTTTCTCGGCTGGGGACATCCGCCCGTGCAGCAGCGCCATGCGAAACGCTTCGAGTTCACCATTGGTGAGTTGCTCGAACGCCGCCGCCACGCTGGGGGCGGAAACGGTCGTCGATTCATCCACGAGCGGGGCCACGACGTACGCCTGCCGACCTTCGCGTAAGCGGTCGCGGACAAACTGCCACCAATTCGCTTGTTTGTCCGGCTCGACCAAATACGTGTTGATCGGTTGGCGTCCCGCCGGCATTTCCCCGAGCGTCGAAATTTCCAAATCTCCGAATAATGTCATCGTGAGCGTGCGCGGAATCGGCGTGGCCGTCATCACCAAGTAATGCGGCGACTCGTCATCCTGCCGCAAGGCCGCCCGTTGCCTCACACCGAATTTATGCTGTTCGTCGATCACCACCAGACCCAAATTCTTGAACTGCACCGCGTCCTGAATCACCGCGTGCGTGCCGAGCACCACGTCGATTTCCCCCGCCGCAATTTCCGCAAGCAACCGTTCACGCTCAGCCTTTGTGGTCCCGCCGGCCAGCACGCCGAACCGCACGCGGCTCGCTTCCAGCATCCCCGCCAGCGTGTCGGCATGTTGTCTGGCCAAGATTTCCGTGGGGGCCATCAACACGGCCTGCTTACTATGCGCCACCGCCACCAACATCGCGTAAAGTGCGACCAGCGTTTTCCCACTCCCCACGTCCCCCTGCAACAAACGATTCATCGGCCGGTCGAGTGCCATGTCGGCGGAAACTTCCGTGATGGCTTTTTGTTGACTCGCGGTGAGTTCGAACGGCAACAGCCGCCGTATTCGCGCATCGATCTTCATCGTCGCGGGGAGTGCCGGAGCTTGGAGTGCCCGCTGCTGAGCCCGCCGGGTGGAGAGCGCCAGTTGCAACACAAACAGTTCTTGAAACACAAATCGCCGCCGCGCGCGGTCGAGTTCCAGTTGGTCGACTGGCTGATGAATCCAGCGAATCGCCTCGGTCAGCGGAGCGAGCTGGTAGCGCCGCAAAAGCTCGCTCGGAAAAACTTCTTCAGGCACGTCGGTAAATTCCTCGACCGCGTTCCAAACCATTCGTCGCATGTAATATTGCGACAGACCCTCCGTAAGCGCATACACGGGCAACAACTTCCGACCGGCCAGAGGATTTTCTTCCTCACCGAGCCAAGTCACCTGGGGATGCGACATTTCCCACATCATCCCCCGCATCTTCGGCTTGGCGGTGAGCAACAGTTGTTGCCCCTCTTGGAATTTGCCCCGCATGAAGGCTTGATTAAACCAAGTCGCCCGCAAGTGGCCCGTCGCGTCGCGGACCAGAATCGACACCCGAGTTTTGCCAAAACCCTGACTCGCCACGGCGATTTCTTGCACCGTGCAGCGCACGCTTTGCAGTTGATCTTCTTCGAGATCGGAGATCGTCCGCTCGTCAGACAAGTCCTGATAGTCGCGCGGGAAATTGAAAAGCAGATCGCTCGCCGTGCGCATGCCCATGCGGTGCAAAAGCTCGGCTCGCTCGGCGTTGATCCCCCGCAAGCGCTCCACGGGAGTCAGCAGTCGCTGCTTGACTTCGTCGGGTTTGGCGTCGGCCGCGTGGTCCATATCCGCATTGTAGCGAACCCGCTTCCGGCAGGGAGCTGGCACCGCAGCAAAAAAGTGCGACCCTCGGTCCGCTATCGAACCGAGGGTCGCCCTGAGCTATAAAGTCAAAAACCTGTCAGATTAGTAGGAGAGAATCGCGTCGATGGCCCACGTATCCTCGTCCAAGCCGATGCCGGGAGCCCAGTCCTGGCGGTATTCCGGACGGAACACCAAGTTGTCCAGGAGCTTCACGTTGACGCCCGTGGTGGCTTCGTAGAACGAAACGCCGTCCGCTTTCCACCATTCCACGCGACCACCAAGTCCCAGCCAATCATTCATCCAGTAAAGCAAGTATTGATTGAGACCAATCGTGTCGAACGTGCTCACGCCAGGGTTGTTGGTCCGCAAAGCGTCGCTTTGAGCGATATACTGCAACTTGTCGGTGAGGTCGGCAATCAACACGCAGCTATGCGAGTAGCTGTCGTCGCCGCCACCGTCTCGCCAACCAAAATTACCGTAGGTGTTCAGGTAAGTGAACGTCAACCCTTCGGTAATCGTGTAGGCAAAACCACCGAGGAAGTTGCTGCCGCTATTGAGCGAATCGAAACCACTGTCCCAACCGGCCGTCCAACCACCATACAAAGTGGTGTTTTCCATGCCACTGTAGGTGGTCAGGAAACCGGTATGGGTAAACGGTTCGCTGTTGAACATCGTATAGCTGTGCGAGTGGAAGAAATTGCCCGTCGCGGGGATGACTTCGTAACCAATCGGGGTAAAGAAGTGACCAACCTTGGTGGAGAAATCACCAGCGGCAACTTCCAAGTAAGCCTGCGGAATCGCCCAACCGTAGATACCATGATCGAGCGACGCATCATAGAAACCAAAGTTACGAACGCCGGCACCGGGGTTGCCGAAGGCTTGAGTCTTCTGAGCATCGGTACCGTAGATCACGTCCACGCGGCCACCGATATCAAGACCATTCGAGCCGTCTACGGTGCGTCCCAAGTACAACCATTGTTGCGCGAGGTTGGCTTCATTGGGGATGTCGTCGAACGAAAGCAAGTCGTTGCGTGCTTGCGACAACGGAATGTTGTTGTCGTAATAAGCAACATTCGACCAACCGCCGATTTCCCATGGCGATTCGCAGCCTACAAGCCCGGCGAGGGTAAAGTTCTCGAGACAACCACCGCCGATGCCACTTAACAAGCCGGCACCGCCAACGGCGCTGCCGCAATCGCAAGGATCGCCGCAACCGCAACCAGGATCACAGGAATCATCGCAAGCGACGGTCCGTAGACTATAGTCGTTTGTCCAAGTCATCTCATTGTTCTCTGCGAATGCTTGGGAACCATTCAGCAGCGCGGCGAAGCCGACGACCCATTTAGTGATTTTCACAACCAAACTCCTTTTGATTGACCAGATATCGGGCCTGCCCCCCTGGGTAAGGCCCGCACTATGCGCTTTCAAAAAGCAAGTTTCCCTCACCTCTTCGCGAGGGATGGATTCTGCCAGCAAGACAACGGCTGCGACAAACCAGCGGGATTGGCTTGGGCTCATCCGCCTAAAATGAGAACGAAGCGGTCTGCTTATAGGGTACTATCGACCCGACCGCGCAGTTGATACAACCGGCTTAAGATGCCAACAGAAAGTTAGCCGCCGTTGGTATAGAAATTTGTGAGACTTTGACGATTGCGCTCCCTCTATCGCCACAGAGACTGCTATCACTCCAGGCTCTTGCCCGTAAAAACGAAAAAATCGGTTACGGCATCGAGGAAACTCACAGATATTTCTGATAAGCCGCGACCGCCAATTCATCCACTCGGTCGTTTTCGGCGTGCCCACTATGCCCCGCCACGCGGGTGTAAGCCACCTGATGGCGGGCCAATTGCTCGTCGAGTTGCCGCCAGAGATCCTCGTTTTTCACGGGGACTAACTTGGTCCCCTCCTTGCGCCGCCAGCCGTTGGCCTTCCACTTCGGCAGCCATTCGCTCATGCCCTTCCCCACATAAACGCTGTCGGTGAACAGCTCAACCGAGGCGGATTGCTTGAGCGCCGACAAGCCTTCGACAACCGCGGTCAGTTCCATGCGATTGTTGGTCGTCTCGCGTTCACCACCGGATCGCTCCATCTGCTTACCCGTGGCCGGATGGCGCAGTATAAAGGCCCAACCTCCCGGCCCAGGATTGCCGCTACAACCACCGTCGGTAAACAGATGCACTTGGGAAGATTTAGCCATGCGACTTTCAACGAGCAGGTTGTGAGATCATTTTGTGGCCGGCGCGGCGAGACCATCGAGCCGAGGTTTGGCGAGCTGCTTCAAATCCTCGGCCAACTCAGACGCGGAGCGCGGCACATCGGTTATCTCCCAGGGCAACACAACGGTAAACTCGCTCCCTTTGCCCAGTTCGCTCTCGACGGTGATCTCGCCCCCCAACAGTCGACACAACTCGCGGACGATCGACAACCCCAAACCGGTACCCGAATACTCTCGCGTCATCGCCGTACCACCGGACAGCACATTCGACCCTTGGCGAAACTTTTCAAAGATCACCCCCTGCTCATCCTCACTAATTCCCACGCCGGTATCAGCGATGCTGAGTCTGAGATCACCTCGACGGTCTCGTTGCACCTTGACCGTAATCCGTCCCCCATCAGGAGTGAACTTGATCGCGTTAGAAAGCAGATTGTTGAGAATCTGCTCCACCTTGCTGCGATCTTGACGAATCAGCGGGAGCGCCGGTTCGATTTCGCATTCGAGGTCAATATTCTTCTTTTCGCTCAATGGCCGAGCCATGTCGCACTGGGCCGACACAACCGAGCTAATGCTGAAATCGCTGAGTCGCACGTCCATTTTGCCGCTCTCGATTTTGGCCAAATCGAGAATGTCGTTGATCATTTCCAAGAGCTGCCGGCCCGAGCGCTGGATGTTGCTCGCGTAGCGGCGTTCCTTGTCTTCCAGTTTTTGCAGCGTTGCCAACAAGTCGCTGAAGCCGATGATGCTGTTGAGCGGCGTGCGCAGTTCGTGGCTCACCGTGGCCAAAAAGTCGCTCTTGATCTGGTTCATTTCAAACAGCCGCATGTTGGCCTGGGCCATTTCATCGACTTTTTGGTCGAGCTCGGTGTTGACTTCCTTAAGCTCATCCTGCTGGCGCAAAAGTTGCCGCAACATCCGGTTGAACGCCGCACCGAGTTCCTCAAATTCATCCCCTGTATGAATGACGGCTCGCTGCTCAATGTCGCCGCTGCGGATGGCGTTACTCACGTCACGCAAATGCCGCAGCGGCTTCACGATGATGTAGCGCACGATGGCGTAGAGCGCGACCATCGATAAGAAAACTGTGACCACCGCCGCCACAATCATCCAGGCAATGTTTCGTTGCTGGGCTGAACGAATCTCTTCGGCATCAGTTTCAACTCGGATTACCGCCAACAAATCGCCTACTTGCAGATCAGGCCAATAAACTGAAACGCCGGGGTTACTGTGGCACAAGATGCAACCCTGCTTGGCAAAGACGGGTTCGTAGTACTGCCAAGTCCATTTCGACTCGCCCTGCTGTTGCTCTTTTTCTTCCTCTGTGAGATTGACCGCCGAAGCGAACTCGGTTTTGGGAACAACGCGCTGCTCCCATTGGGTTTCAATCGCATTGATTTCGTCGTCGCTTCGCAGTGTCTTTCCTAGTTTCGTCCAGCGACCCATCAAATCCCATTCAAATTGCTCTTCGGGTCTTCCAACACGATTTTCGTTTTCTGGTAAGAGCACCTGCCATTTGTAATCGCTACTGCGCAACATGTCGGCGATCTTGCGATCGACGGGTCGCAATTCAACATCGGGGTCAGATTCCTTGAAATGAGCTTCCACCAAAGTCGTATTCGCCAAGGCCGCCCCTGTGAAGCGAGCCTGCTCTTCCACGATCTTGTTCGTCTGTAGGGCATACCACCAGAAGCTCCCCGCGATCAGCGGCAACAGGCAGGCCCCAAACAGCAGCCGGCACTTGCGCTCCAAGCTGGTTTCGCCAATCGCTTTGGTCAGACCGCGATAACTCATTGTGGGAAGAAGCTAGAGGTGAGATGCTAGAAGCTAGGGAGTCAAATTCAACGCTTTATTCTAGGTTAATTGTCGAGCTGGGTCCAAGTGCAACAACGAGCTCTTCTCCTAACCTCTAGCTTCTAGCCACTCGCCACTGCTACAGCATATCCCACGGATCTACGTCCACCGCCAGAAACACCTTCTCGGGAAGTTTTAACTTGGCGGTGACGCGCTGCACTACCTCATGCAGTGGCGGCATGGTCTCCGCTTGCAATTGAATTTGAAACCGATAGTGATCCCGCAGCTTAGCAATCGCTGCCACTGCGGGGCCCATCACGCGGACCCCCGTCAGCGCGGCAGCCGCTGCACGTAACTCGCCTGCCACTTGCTCGGCCACTGCGCGAGCCGTTTCCTCCGCCGGGCCGCGCACCACCAAGCGAATCATCGAACCATAGGGGGGGTAATGAAGCTGCTTACGAACTCCAAGTTCTTCTGTCGCAAACATTTCATAATCGTGCCGCACGGCAGCGCGAATCGCCAAATGATCGGGGCTTAGTGTTTGCACCAACACCCGCCCCCCTTTTTCGCCGCGCCCGGTGCGCCCCGCCACTTGGGCCACCAATTGAAACGTTCGTTCCCCCGCGCGAAAGTCCGGCAAGTGCAACGCCGTGTCGGCGTTAATCACCCCCACCAGCGTCACGTTGGGAAAATCCAAGCCTTTGGCGATCATCTGCGTGCCTAACAGGATATTCACCTTACCATGCCGAAAGGCGTCGAGCACCCTTTCATGGCTGCCACGAGTCTTCATGCTGTCGGTATCCATCCGCTCGCAAACGTAATCGGGAAATCTCGCGTTGACTTCGGCTTCCAACTTCTGCGTGCCGAGCCCACCAAAACGAATCGCCGTCGACTTGCAGTCGGGACAACTCGACGGAGGTGCCAACTGGTAATCGCAGTAATGACAACGTGTGATACTCTCCTGTCGATGAAACGTGAGTGGCAATTCGCAGTGTGGGCACTTCGCCACAAACCCACACGCGGGGCACTGAATGTGCGTGGAAAAGCCTCGGCGGTTGAGCAACAGAATCACTTGCCCTTCATCACGCAGCGCCGCCACCATCGCTTGATGCAGCGGCCGGCTGATTGCCCCACGGCTCATGCGCGTATGGCCCGGATCTCGCAGATCAACTGTGATCACATTCGGTAACGGGCGATTCGACACGCGGCATGGCAAATCGAGCCGCGCAAACTCTCCTATCTCCGTTCGCTGCCAAGCTTCGAGCGACGGCGTGGCACTCCCCAACACGAGCGGAATTCGTTCAGCAATCGCCCGCTGCCAAGCCACGTCGCGGGCATGATAACGGGGCGTACTGTCCTGTTTGAACGACGATTCATGCTCTTCGTCGATCACAATCAAACCCAAATGCGGCGTCGGCGCGAACACCGCACTCCGCGCACCCACCACCACCTGCACTTCACCTCGCGAAATTCGTTGCCATTCGCGGTGCCGCTCCACGTTTGTCTGATGGCTGTGCAGCACCGCCACGGCATCAAACCGCGCGCGAAACCGCCGCACGGTTTGCGGTGTTAAACTGATCTCCGGTACAAGCACAATTGCCTGGCGGCCAAAGCCCACCACGGTCTCGATAGCTTGCAAGTACACTTCGGTCTTGCCACTGCCGGTGACGCCGTGCAACACCATTCCGTGGGGTTCAGGCTTATCCAATGCTATCTGAATCGCTTCGAGTGCCCGCTGCTGATCGATATTAAGAGTGAGCGGCGCTTCGCGTTCAAACACTTCCAATTCGGCATCGCCGGAGTCCAATCGCTTTTCGCGACCCTCGATCAGTCCCTTCTTCAAGAGTTGCTTGATCGGCGCGGCGGTGCAATTGGTAGCCGTGGCAAGCTGAGCAATCGTGAGCGGCCGCGACGATTTTGCCAAATGCGTCAGGGCTTGTGCTTGCTTCGTGGCGAGTTTCAACGTCGCGAGCTTCTCGCGGACATCTTCCGGTACCGAGAGCAACACGACTTTCCGCGTGCCTGCCAGTTGCCGCACTCCTGCGGGAACGACCGCTTCGAGCACCTCGCCCCAATTGCACAGATAATAGTCGGCCATCCACCGCGTGAGCCGCAGCATCGCCGGCGAGAGCAGCGAGGTCGAGTCCACCACCTCGGCGACCGATTTTAATCGTCCAGGATCGACCCCTTTGGTTCCCAGCGCCACGCAATAGCCGACCACCTTGCGATTCGACCGACCAAACGGCACCCGCACGCGCCGGCCGACTTGGAGACAGCGATCATGTTCGTCGGCATCACACAGAACGTTAGGTACCAAATAGTCGTATTCGCCCTTGGCCCCCTCGCCCAGCACCACCGACGCCACCAACCGTTGCTGCTGCGCATCGAGTTCCCAGGCGGCGGGTTCGTCGTCAAACAAACTCGATTGGCGGGTCGGCATGTAGGGGGCTGGGAGCTGGGGACTGGGGGACTTGAGAAAAATCACTTCACTCGCAACCCTAGCGCGAGGTGTGAAATTGCACGGCGTCAATGTAACATACTGGCATCTTACCCCAGCCCCCAGCCCCCAGTCCCTCATCCCCAACTTCCATGCGTCTCGGCCTATTCGGCGGCAGCTTCGACCCCGTCCATCGTGGACATCTGACCCTCGCGGCCAGTTGCCTTGCACAAGCGCAGCTTGATCGTGTCTGGTTCGTCCCAGCGGCCCACCAACCCTTCAAGCCTACAGGCCCGCACGCCTCGAATGTCGACCGAGTGGCGATGCTCAAATTGGCAACTGCCGATAATCAAGCCTTTGAGATTTCGCAAATTGAAATCGATCGCGGCGGCGTAAGCTACACCATCGACACGCTGCTTACGATCAAGTCGCTCTTGCCCGAGTCCCAGTTATTCTTGCTGATGGGGGCCGACTCGCTTATAGATTTCCCTCATTGGCGACGGCCCACGGAAATCTGCGAAGTAGCCATGCCGCTCGTCGTGAACCGTGCCGGCGAACCTGCTCCCAATTTTGATCCACTGTCAGAAATCGTTTCGTCCGAACGACTCGCCAAGATTCAGGCGAGCCAAGTGGAAATGCCGCCGATGGCAATCAGCAGTTCCGACATCCGGCACCTTATCGCCAGTGGTGGAGAGTGGGAACAAATGGTCCCTGAAAGAGTGGCAGACTACATCCGCGAGCACAGGCTGTATCTTTGAGCAAGTCATTCTGAACGGAGCTCCGCGACTTGAAGAATCGAGGTTCACCTGTCACACGTACAAGAATACGTGTAAAAGTTCAGGCCAGATCCCTCTGTCGGCAAGCCTCTCTCGGGATGACAAATCTTTGCTCCCTCCTGTAAAAATCCTTCACGCCGCCTTTTGCAGTGATTCTTGCAAACTTACTGCTAGCAGTGGGTGCAATTCGGCAACATTGAGTGACTGTTCAGCCCGCAGGGCGTCCAGCACGTCGCTGAGTTGCTCGCGATGGGTTTGGGTCATGTCCAGCAGCAGACATTTCTTACCATGGATCAGACAATGCCCGCCGCCAGCCCCGTCGAGCACTTCTTCCCGAATTTCGTAACCCGCCGACCTGACGGCCTCAACCGCAAGTGATAGCAACTTGGCGGCATTCATAGCTTTTTTCTCCTTTCCACTTTCCCATTTCCCCTTCCCCCTTTTCCGCCGCGGGATTGTATCGTCTTCGGTTTGAGTCGCCCAGGTGAATTCGTCGATACCTCTTACAGAGCTAAGTATAGAAATCAAAAGCAGTTAAAGCATTCCAGTCAGTCAAAGGGGGCGAGAACAGCCCGCCCCGGCAAACTACGCGATCTTTACCACCCAAGCCCAGGGATGGCACTCCCCGGGTCGAACCTCTCCCGGATGATCGATCATGCAAGGCGGCAACCCGACTCCCTCACAGGAAATCGAGCTTCTCAAACGACAGTTGGTCCAAGCCCAACGCATGGCCGCCCTGGGGGAACTCGTCGGTACCACCACGCACGAATTCAATAACGTGCTGATGACGATCATCAATTACGCCAAGTTGGGCCTGCGCCACAAAGACGAACCGACTCGCGATAAAGCGCTCGACAAAATTCTCGCTGCCGCGCAGCGTGCCGAAAAAATCACCAACAGCGTGCTCGGCTTGGCCCGCAATCGCAAGGAAGAATTCGCCCCCACGCACCTCCATCAGCTCATCAGCGAGTCGTTGGTGCTTTTGGAGCGCGAGATGCAAAAATATCGCGTCGCGGTGCGCTGCGAATTTGCCGAGATTCCCCCCGTGCGGGCCATCGGCAATCAGATTCAGCAAGTGCTGCTGAACATGATGACCAACGCCCGCCAAGCGATGCCCAATGGCGGCGAGTTGCTGCTGCGCCTCGCACATGATCCAGCGAGTAATGCCGTGGAGCTCACGATCCGCGATTCAGGCACGGGCATCCCGCAGGAAAGTTTGCCCAAGATTTTTGACCGCTACTACTCCACCAAGAGCGGCCCGGACGAAACCGGCAAGGGGGGCACGGGAGTGGGCCTCGCCACTTGCAAGGACATCATCGATGCCCACCAAGGCCGCATCCGCGTCGAAAGCAGTCTCGGCCGCGGCACGGCGTTTATTATTCGCCTGCCGGTTTATCAACAGATCGTGGCACCTGCGATTCCGATCCCAAGACTTGGTGTGCCAACCGCCATACCATCGCGCTAAAGAATAGACAACACCGTCATTCCCGCGCAGGCGGGAATGACTGGCTAGCGCGGGAATGACGAAAAAAGAAGATTGACTCTCTGTGCTCTCTGTGTACTCCGTGGTTAAAATCTTACTGCGGGGGATTCGCAATACGATCCTGGATATCGAGCAAAATCTGCGTTTCGATTTCACAGTCGCGCCCCATGGGAATCCAGAACTTCGAGAGCTTTGTGCGGCTCACCCCTTCGTCCAGTCGGCTCGGGATGGAATTGTCGAAACGAAACGTGGCCGCCCCTGTGTTGGCATTCTCCGGCCGCGATAAATCCTCGAATTCCTTGTAAACAACCACATCCACCAGCCAACCCCCTTGCTGGGGCACGACACGTACCTCGCCCCGCCGGCGCACGCTTTGGAACGTACTCTCGGCCAAGTTATAGCGGCCCACCGAATCAAAGCGATTCGGCTCGAGCACGGTCGCGCCGACTTGAGGAAAAGTCTCGATCCGCCCTTCGGTGACGACGTTGCCCACCACTTGCACGCGGTTCTCTTGATCAACGTCAAAATAATCGTCCACCACGTCGACGATCAATTCCCAAGCATAATCCTCGTTCGTTACGGGGATCACAATCGTCTTCGCCGCACTGGGGTCGTTCGCAGCCAATTGTCCCGGCGCAAGAAAAGCCGGTCCCTCAGGATTAGGTGTTCCCATTGTCGTCGGCGACACGGCTACCGGCTCGGTCTGCAGCGAGTGGCAACCGCCCAACATCATTGCGACAAAAATTGGTAAACGACCGTACATCAAGACCTCGCGCCTAGCGCCATTCAACGAGCGCCTATTTCGGGCCGCGAATCTTCGTGAAACCATGCCAGCACCGCAAGGGCGAAACATACCCGCTAGCACCTTGCCACCCGAAATGACGAGATGGTCGCCAAGCGACCATTTTATTTGCGCCAACACGGCTTGAACTTGACCACCTAGCAAAAACGTCTGAAAAACCAGTACTTTTATCCATCGGCACGTCCTTTGCAAATGTCGCACTCGGTCAACTATTACCCAATTCAAGGAGACAAACATGAACACTCGCGTCGCCAATCGTGCTGGCAAAATCAAATACGGCATTTTTGCTTGGTTACTTGGACTGCCTATCCCCATAGTTATTCTATTGCTGTTCTTCCGCGGCTGCGACTTTTGAGTGTGGCAAGCCATGGCCATCATCGCTTCCAGCGACTATTCGTTTGATTGGTATCGACTCCTGCTCGGCGAGCATCCACCGATCTACATTCTCGAAATCGTGCTGCGCGTTGTCCTTATCTATTTTTTCACGTTGCTGCTCTTGCGCTGGTCCGGCAAACGCACCATTGGTGAGATTACTTTTTTTGATTTCGCCATCATTATCGCCCTCGGCACGGCCGTCGGCGACGGGATGATCTATGACGATACCCCGCTCATTCACTCATTTATTGTGATTTTCGGAGTTTTGGCCCTCCAGAGGTTTATGGCTAAGCTCACGGAAAAGAATGAACTTTTGGAAAACCTTATCGAGGGCAAGTCGACTTTGATCGTCGAAAATGGTGTGATCCGCCTTGATAAGCTTCATGAAGAATCTCTCTCTCAAGAAGAACTCTTCGAAAGCCTCCGCTACGAGGGCATTCACCAACTCGGGCAAGTTGCCCTGGCCTATCTCGAACCGACTGGAAAAATGAGTGTCATCAAAAACACCCAGGAACGACCCGGGTTGTCGGTTCTGCCCGAGGGTCGCCGACTTCTTGATTCCACGGACCATGAAGTGTTGTGCTGTAAAAACTGTGGCTGTTTGGCGGAACAACAAGAGAAGCTCTGCCAGACCTGCGGCAATCACGAGTGGCAGAAGGCTACTCTCACTGATTCTTAGAATATTCAGCCAACGAATCCGCGGCTGAGCTCACGAGCATATGCGTGAACTTGTGATGAGCTAACGACTGGTTAGGCGATCATCGCAGGATCGTTTATGTCCGCCCATGTGCAGTATTTACTTTGCCGGTTTGCCAGTTTAGATTGACAAGTGAAAGATAGTCACGGACCTTTAACCCAATCGACAATATGGAAAAGTGGTACTTTCCCATTGCCCTACTTGCAGCAGGTGGCTTGTTATGGCTCGGTAGCCATTTCGATTTCGTTATGCGAATTTTATTCGCAATTTGGGGACTCGTGATTGGGGTGATTGGTGTTGGCATAGCATTCGCCCCGATTCGATTCCTCACTGATCTCCCAGAATTAGGTTGGTCTCTCTCTAGTATCATTACCGCGCTCGCGTCGATCATACTCCTAGTTCCACTTGGCTTATACTTTGTCTACGGATCATACCGATTGATTCGCTGCTCAATTTGCTACTATGAGTCCGACGATTCAGAAAGTCAGGAGTCACTAAATAAGATTGACCTTACAAGAGTAACAAATTGGCTCCAATTCTTTGGGTTAGATGGATTGATTCCAAAGCCAGCTCCACTGACACCAGAAACGGCGGAACCAATTCTTGATATTGTGGCGGAAGCATTACAACAAGACGACGGGCTGCCGTATCACCCGCTGTCGTCACTTCAAGGGTATGACGTACTCCAGGTTGACTCTGCGTTAAAGCTGAGGATTGCCAATGATTTTCTCCTGCTTTCTTTGCATGGCAGGGAGGCAGAGTTAGATGACATAGCAAAGCAATGGGAAACAATACCATTTCATGTTGTCACAAGCTTTGTTCGGGATGACGAACGCAACAAACTTAAGTCTGTTCCCAAAGGCTCGCGTGAGTATATGGGGCTCCAAATAAAAATGTCCCCGCACGGTATGATCAACGACACCGAGTTTTCGTCGCTCGAAGTGTTGTCGTCTTTTGTGAAGTTTTGCCGACACGTTGGTGCAGCGGACTCCTTATATTGGCAAAAGGTTTATACGCGAATAGGGTTGCCTTACGAAAAGAGATGTCCTCAAGGCAACGATCCAGTTTTTAATTGATTGAAACTGCGAAGTGGATGACGCTCCAGGTTAACCAAGATTTTATTCGGTTAGACTAGCCATGTTTTGATCGGGAGCACCTTGCGATTGAGTGTCGAAAGCCAAGCAGAAAAGAAAGGCCTCCCAAAATAACAATGAATAAATCTTTAGACCCTTTTTATTAAGGTCATATCGCCAATAGGCAAAGACCGACGGGCAATCTGAAATACTAGGTAGGTTCTGCATCAATACATTGAACACTTGAGGCACCTTGTCTTGCTCTCGGCAGAATTGAAATATGACGCAGGATCTAGAATTGAGGAATTGGTCATCATGATAGCACGAAAGAGCCTGTGCTATTGCGACAACAACGCGGTTCACTCGCTGACCGTCAATTTGCCACTGGATCATATCAGTTGGCAAATGAATGCCGCCAGGAGTAATGGGGCCGGCGTTTTTTAGTAGTGCCTTTATGATGGATCGAGTATGAGGCTTGGCGGCACGTCGTCGGATATCTTGAAATATAACGTCAGCAAACGCGGGATTGCCGGTCGTAACTTGTATTGCTAGTGCATGATAGAAGTACTCTTCATCGTTCTTCAAACCTCCATTGCACCCGTTATGAGCCGCTGCCGTCCACAGATTCAACTTCTCCGTTTCCCGAGTTTGTTTGGGAAAGAATTGCTTCGGCGGCACATGTTGGCGATCCCGTTTTTCATTTTTCTCCATCGGCTTATCAACGAAACCCTCACCGCACAGGCAGCAGCGCGAGGCTTTCTTCCAGTCCAGGGCTTTGAGGGGCTTTACCATAAATGCATCCTTGCATGAGAGTAGTGGTTAATTCTGATCCATATTAGTCAAGATCAATGCCAAACCACTTTGCGATTAAGAAAACAGGTTGCATAACGAAAACACTACCAATCAGGCCTACAAGTCCTCCGAAGAACGCCGCGAAAACAAGACTCTCAATGACCTTGATCGTTTTCTGTTCGTTCACTTTCACTGACGCATCCAATACGACAGGCAGAACAAACGGCCATCCGACACCAGGCATCACAACGAACAAGGACCACAGGGAAGAGCCACCCATTTCAAATCCTAGGGTCAACCAGTAAATCGCCCCAAGTACTAACGAAATTGAAAATGCAATGACAAGTAGCGAGGTCTGCAAAGGACGACAGAGAGTGGAATTCGGGTCGTCCATAATGGTCGAGCGATGAAGGGATGTGAATATTCCGGCAGCATAATCGCCGCGGCATTGAAATGCTATAGGTGAGACTTCGGCACAGCCCGTTTAACACAGACGCTCACGGGCCGTCGTGAGATCGCGTAGGATCGATTCTGACGCGTTCGCACGAACAAGCCCGCATGAATTTCGTGGTGTCGACAGGCCGAGTGCGGCAAAAGTGCAGCACGGACACGCATTGTAAACCGTGTGTAAACTTGTTGATTTTTATTGATTTGTGACGATTCATTTCGATTTTGAATCGTGTCACAATGCCACTATCTGCAAGAACCATCGTGGAATCCGACGGCTCTTGTAAATTAGAGCGAAATACCTAAAAGAAGATGCAAAAAAATAGTGACGCATTTGTTGGCCGAAGGCCTCGATCATCGTAGCCGGGGTCATCGCCCCAGTACACGTTGGCCATCTAGTTCTTGGCCGTAGGCCATGTTGAACAAAGCAACGGATGAATAAGGCCTTCGGTCAAACATTCGATGGCTATCTACATTCCTAGGGTGTTACCCTAGGCTGCGATGAAAATCGCCGTCGGCGAAGAATCTTTGTAAAAAAGAACGACGGAGACAACCGCGAATATCGTGTCATTGATCGGAACTTCTAAAAGAAACCCGACGTCCCCTCGGGCTAGAGAAGATGCGAAAATCTAGCCTTCATTGGGTTACAACAAACCACGATAACCTGACGCACCTGATTCTTCGTGCGGTTGCCTCCATCGTAAAACACCATCAATTGTTATCTGCCTGTCCCGGTTCCCGCGCCGCTGGCATTGTTGCCGGTGTTATTGTTGTTGGCTGGGTTAGGGTTCAACCCTGTATTGAATCCAGGGGACTGACCGGTATTAAAACCAGGCAAGGCTTCTCGGTCGCCACCCGAAGTGGTATCACGACCACGCAAAAAAGTATCAGCTCCAAAATCAAAGGGCTGCCCCGTCATTTCGTTGTAAGATTGGCGTTGTTGATCGTTAAGAATACCTTGAAAGCGTTGATTTGTGGTGTTCCGGAAGTCATTAAATCGATTCCGTGCAGCGTCGGCATTCGTGGCATAACTTTCGCGTAAGTTTTCAACCTCGCTATCCCAATCGCGACGTAAGTCTTGCAGTTGTCGCCTTTGTACATCGTTGAGATTAAACTGTCGTTGAAGGCGCGGATTATCAAAAGCTCCATAGCCCTGATATTGCATTTGGAGTTGGTTGAACCGCCGTTGCTGTTCGGGCGTACGAAACACACTGCTCGTGCTCCGTGCGAATTCGCTATCAAATCGATCACGGTACTCGTTCAGCCGTCTACTACGCGCTCCTTCGTCGAGTGCTTGACCCGATGCGGCTCCGTTGGCTCGCAATTGTTTCCAAGTGGCACCATAGGCCTGATTCAGTCGCTCGACTTGGTCATCATCGAGTTCCAATTCATCGTTTAAACCCTCAGCCGAAAACCAGGGCGATTCATCGTCGGGATAATAACCGCCGGGGTCATCGGTCAGCTGGCTTCCTTGCTCCGAAGGGACTTCCGCGTCGACCGGAGGAACACCTTCCGGATTTTGTGTGTAAGCCTGCGTGGCAAGCAAACCCAAAAGGCCTGTTGCGCAGCATTGAAGAAAAGTTTTCATGACAAGTCCCTCATTGAAATTGGTGTTTGCGATCGGCACTGGTTTTCGAGAAACGTGCCTTGGATAAAAAAGTGGGCACATTTCGTACCAGGACTTGCTTATCAGGAAATCGAAAGTTTAAGCAGAGATGCGGTTGCGCAAGGTGGTCCGATATCGACCGCATCGGTCAAAGAAACGCCCATGCACGCAGACCTAGCATAAGCCCGGGGATGCACTCCACGGGTTTATAGTGTTGCCACCAAAAAAGTCAGGCCGGTGATTCTGGCGAATCACCGGCCTGGCGGTTGCAAAGCCGCGGCCAAAGTGGTTTGGGCGATAACGGGACAATCAATACTCGGCTTTGTAGTTTTTGTAATCCGAGTCGATTCCCAGTCGCATCTTGAGCTCTTCAAAGAGCCCGATATAGTCGTCGTTGGTCGAATGAACGTGCTCCGCCTCGGTGACGAAATGCATTTCCTCGCGGCAGTTCAGCCCCGCGTCAATCAACACACTTTCAAATGGCGTGAGTTTCTTGCCGTAGACGATGAGCAGCTTATGCTCGTCGAATTGCACTTCTTGGGGGGTGCTCGGATTCAGTACCGCGATCCCCGTGCAACCGTCATTCACCAGCAGGTCTTCGTATTCCCACAGAATGCTCTGCAAGATCGGCATGTCGATATGTTCGCGGTACAGATCCTGCTGACCCGACGACGGATAGTGGTGGCTACTTTCAAGCACCACATCGACCACCGGCCCCAACGGATCCAACAGCTCCATGAATGTCTCGAACAATCGTTCCCGCGAGGCTGCGGCCATCACCACGGGCACATCTTGTTTCGAGGCGTCGTCGCGGTAGGTGTCGTGGCGGAAGCCAGCGGACGGCACCACTTCCAATCCATAAGAAGGCCGCACCGCGTCGGTCAGCAAGAAGCTGCCATAGCGGCTCACCTTCATGTGGGCTTCGAGCTCGTCCTCACGGAGTGCCTCAAAGCTGCTGGTGCCTTGTGCGACAAGTTCCTCGTGGAACACGTTACGGAAAAATTTCTTTAGGAAGCCCATCGGCGAACTCTTTGCTGGGTCAAGCATTCGTAGGTGTTAGTTATGGGAGCTGCCAGGAGCACAATCCCGCAAACATTCACATTCGCGGGTGAGGGATGTCTCTCAAAACGGCGTCACGCGGGGGCGTGACAATCGCCGTTTGGTTATTCAAATCTAGGTCACTCCAAGACCGCTTTACCGCAACTCAACTCCAAAATCCGCAGTGGAAAGCCGGTCCCATACAACCGCCATAATCCGTTGGTCAGTCTGTCGCTCACACGCTTTCCTGCCTGAAATGCAGTCCTCGTGTGAGATAGCCAAAGGTAGCTCAACACAATTCGCGCAAGCGCCAGCAAGCAAGAAATTCTGCCTGCGTTTGCCGAGATTTAGCTGCCCTGCCAAGCACTTGGCGACACTTTCGCGCCAACCCAACCGGCACGTTTCCTGCAACAAACGCACGACCCAACCACGTTGCCAGAAAGCGACAAACAAAAAGTCGAAGAGTGACCCCAAGCCCGGGGATGGCACTCCCCGGGTCAAGAAATCCGGTAGCATACGACACTACTATCCACCAGCCGCCGGTTCATCATGCAGAGTGCGCACCAAAGCCGAGACGGCCATCGCCGTGCCGTATTGCTGGTGGTAATCGTAGAGAATGTAGTCCCACCAACTGCCGTCTTTTTCTTGCAGCGGCAGCAGAATATTTGCCAAGTGGTCCTGATAGAAGGGTCGCTTGTCGGCGGGCAACTCGTCAATGCACATCGCCGCGTAGTAGTGGCCGTAGTAATAGAAGTACCCCGCCACGCCGAAGTCGGCAAAGTGCGGCGACTGGGCTGGATAATTCCGCTTGCGGCTCATGCTGAGCCAGCCATTGCGGACCACGAGCCGATCAAGCCAGGTTTCCAAGACTTCGTCAGTCACCAACTTGTCGCCGTACAGCCGCAAAGCCAGATTGCACACCTGCGAACGACCCAAACTCCCCGCCGGCCGGTTGATGTCCATCCGCGGTGCGTATTTCAGATATTCACCATAGGCGTAGGCAAAGTCAGGATAGCGTTGACGCAAGATCGAATCGACCGCCGGCTTGGTCAGTTTCTCGGGAATCTCGAAGCCCAGTCGTTCCGCCTCTTTGAGCGCGATGAGCACCGTCGCCGTGGTGAAGCTGATCGAGCTCCCCGTGGGTCGTTCTTGCTTCGCGCGACGCGGCTGAACCGCATTGCCATATTTGTCGGTAAAGGGATCGTCATAATAACCCCAGCCACCATTAATGAACGAATCTTGTTCCAAACGGTGAATATGATAGTCGATGAACTTCTTGAGCTTGGCCTGCAAGGTCGTGTCGCCCTCGGCACGATCATGCAGCGCGACGGCCGCCTGAATTCCATAAGCGTGGCCCCACACGTTGTACAGCGCGTGGCCAAAGTAATCGTCGTACATATCGGGGGCGCTTCGTCGCAGATCGCTCCCTTGTTCCAGCAGCCACGCCTGGGCCCGCTCAATCGAGGCTTCGATTTTTTCTTGCTCAGCACCAGAAAAGAGCGGGCTCGCTTCCACGAGCGCCATCACCGCCAGGGCCGTCGTCCCCAGGCGGTAAGCATGGTGGGCACCCGGCACCGGGGCCCAAATCGTGTAGTACTTGCTGCTCCCCGAACGGCCCCACGCCCCCGACTTAAGTTGCGTTTCCAAGAGAAAATCAACGCCCCGCTTGATCGACTGCGTAATCTCAGCCGCAGTCGGCGGCGTGATCGGCTCAGGTTCGGGGCCTTCGATGGAGAGCGGATAAACCGGCTTCTCGTCAACCCGCTTTCCAACACTTGGCTCAGAACTGTCCTTCGCCAAACATTCTGGTCCAACAACCAAAGTCCAGAACCCCAGCGCAAACAGTGTGCTCAGGAGTAGGATCTGGCGATAAGTGACCATGGCAAAATCCATTTTTGACGAACGACTATTCCTCGTCGTCCTTTTTAGGCTCTTCTTTCACTATCTTATCCCCCGCCTTCAAGCCGGACAGGATTTCGACTTGTTTCTCCTTGGTCTTGCCCAGTTTCACCTCTCGACGGACCGGCTCCTCATCATCGCCGGTGAGAAGCATGACGTACTTGATCTTCTCATTATCCTCGTCGGTTTGAATCAAATCGGCTGGCACCAACAGAGCGTCCTTCTTGTCGTAGGTAGTCACCTTCACGCTGCCACTCATGCCCGCCACTAACCAATCAGGCAGTTCGGTTTTGTCGAGATCAAGACGCATGTCGAATTTCTTGCCGCCCCCTGGCACACCGGCGAGTTTGGTCACTTTGCCGGCCAACTCCCCATCTTCATCCGCCGTGGGCGTGATCGTCGCGGCCAACCCCTTCTTAAAGTTGGGGAATTCTTTCTCGCCAATGCTGGTCGCCACATAGAGCGGCCGCTGCTTGACTACTGTCATCAAGACTGTGTTAGGGGGGATCGCGCTGAACGGCACCAGCTTTGATGTCATCGAACCGATCTCGGCCCATTGACCGTTCACGCAACGACCGTAATAGACCGTGCCATCGGCCGGCGACTTAATTTCCATCAACGCGCGATCGCTCAGCAATTTGGCATTGCTCTGCACGCTGCGAGTCCGCGTGGCACGCTTTTTCTCGAGGTCGTACTTGCCCCGGGTGGTCCCCAACTCCATGGCGGTTTTCGCCTGTTCAAGAGCCAACTTCGCGTCCTCGAGCGCCGTGGTATAGAACAAATCATTGCGCGGCAGCGAAACATCGAGCGTGTAGTCGCGATTGGCCGTTTGCAATTCCAGCATGAGCTTCGCAGTCGCGACCTCGAAATTTTGGCGACGGAGCACGATCTCCTCCGTTTCCTCGGTGATCTCATCCGCCTCGTACATTTTTTTGAGTTGGGTCAACTCTTCCTCTTGCGAGGCGAGGTCTTCCTTGGACGAGTCATAGCGATACTTGGCGATCCGCTCGGCGAACGGGCGATCCGTGTCCATGTAGTATTTGTGATCTTCAGCCAATTGGTCGTAAGTTCGTTTGGCAGATTCATAAGCCAATTTCAGCAGCTTTTCTTTCCGAGGAGATTCTTCCACTTCTTGCATCAACGCCAACTCGCTCAAACGCTGATCAATCGTTTCCTCGGCAAGCTGTTCTTCGATTTTCTCGTCGTCAAAACGAACCAGCACATCCCCCTTCTTCACCTCAGCGCCATGTTCAACGGCCTCGACAACGGTATAGCGCGCCCACGTGTCGGGACGCAGGGCCACCTCTTCCATGTCCTCGGCAACAAAGATGCCTTCCAGGGTTTGCTCGATTTTCAGCGGCTTGCTCTTAACCGTGAACGGCTTGGGCTTTTCTTCCTTCTTGGGTTCGTCGGCTTTGGTTGTTTCCTTCTCGTTCGCAGGCTTGTCCGCGTCTTTGGATTCCTCTTTGGTATCTGCTTCTTTCTTTTCTTCAACCTTGTCTTCCGCTGGCTTTTTGTCCTCCGCTTTTTCCTCGTCCGGATCGGCCGACTTTTTTTCCGTCTTATCGTCGGACTTTTCGGCTTCCTTATCGTCCGCTTCGTCGGCAGGATCGGGTTCTTGGTCCTGCTTCTTCTGTCCTTCTTGCTCGGCAACGACCGCCACCAACGACGAGGGCTGGCTCTTTTCCGCTGCAAATACTGAGGGACATTGCGTGCTCAACAAGAAAAGCACCACGCTGGCAAGCACCAACGGACGAAGAAACAACACAAACATGGAGGGCTCCTTGCGGCAGGTCACTGATATACGTCTCGCGAGTCGCTCGAGCAGGTGGGAAGGAATCGCGCCATCTACCAAATCCGGACGAAATTTCACAATGGACGAATTCACACGTTTCGGCAAGCTGGGGAAATTTTGCGGTCGCTAGATTCTAGCTCCCAGAGCCGCTAAAACCTACCTGCGCAGGGCAAAATCGTGGCGAATGGCCTGCCCATAGCCGTAACCGCAGCGGACAGCCCTGCCACGGATATCATATCCTTAGGGAAGCGGCTCATCCCGCCAGGAAGATGCCGCCACAACCCCGGTAACCGTTAAAATCCCACCGAATAAAGGCTCTAATGAAAATCTACACCTGCACCGGCGACGACGGCTCCACGGGCCTTTATGGAGGTGGCCGAGTCTCCAAGTGTGATCCGCGGGTCGAAGCCTTTGGGGCGGTCGACGAATTGAACGCCCAGTTGGGAGTCGTCCGGGCGGGCGGCTTGCCCGAACAGTTTGATTCAATTCTCTACGCACTCCAAAATCGCATGTTCGATCTGGGGGCCGAATTGGCCACTCCCGACGCCGCCGTGCGCGGCACCGATTATTTGCAGGCCACGGACGTTGCCCAAGTGGAAACATGGATCGACGAGCAGGAGGCCCTCCTTCCTCCCTTGCAGACCTTCATCCTCCCCGGCGGCAGCCCCTCCGCAGCCCAGATACACCTAGCGCGCTGTGTTTGCCGTCGTGCCGAAAGGCAGGTGGTCGCCTTGGCCCAAGTTTCTCCCGTGCGCGAATTAGTCATTCGTTATCTCAACCGCGTGGGAGACTTTTTGTTCGTACTGGCCCGATCGGTCAATCAAGAACTTAGCCATGCCGACGTTGCTTGGCAAAAAAGAACCCACGGCAACTAAATAGTATTCAATTTTGTAATTATCTAAGTCTCCTACTTTACGATGATCGATCTGGCTCTTATCCTACGAACTTTGCCAGAGTCGTGGGGGACCGTCTCGCAATAGCGACACTCCAACGCCGGCAAGCGATTGAGCAGTATTACGCGTGTTTAGCGGCACACAAGTGGATTGCTTGTTTTTCAAGAGTACGGGGTCTTCAAAAATACTGGTTTTTGTGGAGAACAAAATGCACCGGGTAGTTCAAAGCACACTTCGTGGACTAACTGTTCTAGTGGCCCTGGCTGCGAGTCAATCGCTACAAGCCCAAGAGCCAACCCTGGCCGAAGTGAACGCCAAAGCCGATGCGGCGGCGCTTGCTGGCAACAATTCTTGGATGCTGACATCCAGCGCGCTGGTCTTGTTTATGACCGCGCCGGGCCTAGCCATGTTTTACGGTGGTTTGGTTCGCAAGAAGAACGTGTTAAGCGTGATGATGCAGTGCATGTTTCTCATGGGCATCATGACGGTGATTTGGGCCCTCTATGGTTACAGCCTGTCCTTTGGTGGCACGGGAGCTTACATCGGCAATGGCGACTATCTCTTCATGAACGGTGTGCAGCGTACCTGGAACGAATCCACAAGTTCCATCGAAGAACCGATGGCTGGCGCGATTCCACGATTAACTCACATGCTTTTTCAAGGGATGTTCTTCATCATCACTCCCGCGCTCATCTGTGGTGCCTTTGCGGAACGCATGAAATTTAGCTCGATGGTCATCTTCAGCATTCTATGGGGGACGCTTGTTTACTGTCCCATTTGTCACTGGGTTTGGGGCGACGGAGGCATCCTACGATTTGGTTCTGATAACGCCATCAAAGGGGGTGCGCTTGATTTCGCGGGCGGCACGGTTGTGCATATCAGTTCGGGCATCTCCGCCTTAATGTGCGCCCTGATCCTTGGCAAGCGAAGAGGTTTCGGCAGCGAAGACATGCGTCCCCACAATTTGACTTACACCGTGCTCGGCGCGGCCATGCTCTGGGTTGGGTGGTTTGGCTTCAATGCTGGCAGTGAACTTGCCTCGGATCATCTGACGTCCAGCGCTTTCGCTACCACGCATTTTTCCGCCGCGGCTGGCCTGCTGGGGTGGTGTCTTTATGAATGGTTCCACAATGGTAAGCCCAGCGTCCTGGGGGCTGCCTCGGGAGCTGTTGCGGGGTTGGTTTGCATTACCCCAGGTGCAGGACATGTGAACGTCATGCCCGCACTGGGCATGGGCTTCGTGGCTGGCATTGTCTGCGCCCTGGCCTGCAGCAAACTCAAGGGAAGATTCGGTTACGACGATTCGCTGGATGCCTTTGGCGTCCACGGCGTGGGAGGCACCTTGGGTGCGATTCTCACCGGCGTTTTTGCCACCCGCGCCTGCTGGGATATTGACTCCGGCAATCCCCTCGGTCTGATCGAAGGAGGTAAAACGGTATTCGTGGGCCAACTCGTCGCCGTTGCCGTGACGATTGTCTTTAGTATCGTCGCCACGTTGATTATCCTGAAGGTGATCGATGTCGTGATGGGGCTGAGAATCAGCCCCGAGGGTGAAACGCGCGGTCTCGATCTTTCCGACCACGGCGAAGAAGGCTACATTTTTGTGTAAGCTTGGCTGGCCGTTGTTTTTGCATTAAAACTTATTCAGCAAGTTGCGGCTTGCTTCCCAACGAAACGCACCGGAGTCGACGTGATGAAAAAAATCGAAGCCATCGTTCGTCACTTTAAGCTGGAAGATGTCAAAAACGCCCTCAGCGAGCTTGGCATTGCCGGCATGACGATCACCGAGGTCCGCGGCTTCGGCCGGCAAAAAGGACATACCGAAACCTATCGCGGTACGGAGTACGCCGTCGATTTTGTCCCCAAGGTCAAAATCGAAATCGCGGTGGCCGAAGATCGGGCTCAAGCCGTGATCGACACCATCATCAAGGCCTCGCAAACGGGCCAGATCGGCGACGGCAAAATCTTTGTGTCCGATTTGGTCGAAACCATCCGCATCCGCACCGGCGAAACCGGCAACGGTGCGCTGTAATCCCATTGTGACAATTTTTTCCCAGCCGCGGCCGCAATGCCGCGGCTGTTTGTTTGGTGTATTTAAGTTGAAGGCGTTCCTGCCAGCGTTGTTGGGACTTGAGTCATGACGAAAAGTTCCCGCCTCAACGACACCTTGCAACAACTCCGCGAGGAATTGCAAACCCGCCGTGCTGAAATTCAAGCCAGCCACGAACGGGGGCTGCCCGGTGCCCAAGTCTCCGCCAAACTGGCCTCGCTGCTCGATACCGTTCTCATGCGGCTGTTCGACGCCACCTTGGCCGAAACGTCCCCGGCCAAAGCCGACAAGCTCCGCGCCAATCTGGTCATCGTTTGCTTGGGAAGTTACGGCCGTCGCCAATGTTCGCCTGACTCCGACGTCGATCTGATGTTCCTCTACAACAACATGCGCAGCGAAGAGGTCGCCGAAATCCTGCGACCGCTCACGCAAGGAGTTTTCGATATCGGCCTGCAGTTGGGCTCCAGCATCCGCAACCCCAGCGACGCCGTGCTATTGGCCCGCGGCGACGCCGTAATTTGCACGTCCTTGATTGATTCCCGACTACTGCTGGGCAACCAAACTCTGTTCGACGATTTTCGCAACAGCTTCGAGAAAATGGTTCGGCGCAATAGCAAAGCGCTCTGCCGTACTTTCTTGGAAGCACGCACTCAGGAACGTGATCAGTACGGCGAAAGCGTTTATCTCCTCGAACCCCATGTGAAGCGATCGCGCGGCGGCTTGCGAGATATCAACCTCTTGCGTTGGCTGGGATTTGCCGAGTTTGGCGCGGCCGATCCCGATCGCTTGCACCTGCTGGGAGCCATCTCGAAGTTCGATCACCATCGCCTGCAATCGGCCACCGAGTACCTGCTCCGCTTGCGCAATGAAATGCACTTTCACTCCGGTTCATCGACCGACATGCTCGACCGGGCCGAACAACTGCGCATCGCCGACTGGCTTGGCCTCCAGCAACGCAGCGGCTTGTTGCCGGTCGAGCAATTCATGCGGGATTACTTCCGCCATACGAACCACGTCTGGCAGTTGGTCCGCCGTCGGGAAGCGAGCTTGATCGCCACGAGCGCGGTGTCGCGCGTGTTGGAACCGATTTTTAGCCGCAGTGTCGGCGCGGATTTCCGTGTCACCCTGAACAACGTCGGCGTGACGACCGCCGGCTTGGCCAAGATCAAACAAGATATGACCGCGGTCTTGCGGTTGGTGGAACTGGCAGCGGAGGAAAACAAACCGCTCGACCAACAAACGTATTCCGCGTTGCTCTTGGCTGCCCCCGATTTCCCCGACGAAGCCTCCGACGAAGTGCGCCGGCAGTTCTACGACCGGCTCGCCACGCCGCATACCGTGGGCCGCCTGTTGAGTTTGCTCCATGAATTGGGCTATTTGGAAAAGCTTGTCCCCGCGATGCGTCATGCCCGCTGTCTGCTCCAATTCAATCAATATCACAAGTACACCGTCGACGAGCATACCTTGCTGGCGGTGAGCGAAGCCGCGGGGTTTGCCAAGCGTGACGATGCGCTGGGATATGCTTATCGTGAAATCGCCGACAAACGGATTCTTCATTTCGCGCTCTTGCTCCACGACTTGGGCAAGGGTTTTGAAGAAGATCACAGCGATGTCGGCAAACGCATCGCCGAAGAAACCACCAAACTCTTTCAGCTCGACGATCGCTCGTCCGATGATATTGCGTTCCTGGTTCACAAACATCTGACCATGTCGCACCTCACGTTTCGCCGCGATACGTCGGACATTCGTTTGCTGGAGGCATTCGCGCGCCAAGTGGGCACCGTCGATCGCTTGCGAATGCTTTTTGCGATGACCTGCGCGGACTTGGCCGCGGTGGGGCCTGACGTGCTCACCGATTGGAAACGCGACGTGCTGGCCGGCGTGTACTCTCGCACGGCTGGTTTCCAGCAAGACGATGATTCGACCGACTTTCGCGCCAAGCTGACCGCCAAAACTGCCGCCGTGCTCAAACAACTCACCCCCGCACAGCAAGCCGATGATTGGTACGTGCGGCAACTGGGGGCACTCCCGTCGAGTCACCTCATTAGTCTGGAAGCCACGGAAATTGTGGAAATCCTCGCGCGGCTCAAAGCCCTCCGCGAAAACGAACCGACCGCTTGGTGTGCCTTCCAAAAGTCTTCCAAAACTATCGTCTGTTCAGCGGGTATCAACCACGGCGTCGGCCGCGGCGTGTTTTCGAGCATGGCCGGCGCACTCAGTAGCGAGGGATTGGAAATTCTCTCCGCTGACATCGACGTGTTGGCCGACGAACTGCTGCTCGTGCGCTACACGGTGAACGATCCTCAAACTTCCAAACCACCCACCAAGGAACGACTCAAGGAGCTTTCGCAAAAAATGGTCGCCGCGATCGACTCTTCGAAGCCGCCCCAGTTTCGCCGCGTTTGGGGACAGGACCAGATCGAAGCTTCCCGCAAACTCACGCCGCAATTCACCGAGGTCCGCATCGACAACGATCTTTCCGAGGACTATACCATTGTCGAAGTCTTCACCTTCGACCGCCCGGGCTTGCTCTACGCGCTCGCGCGCAAACTTCACGACCTGGGTCTGGTGATCAGCCACGCCAAGATCGGCACCTACATCGATCAAGTGGTCGATGTCTTTTATGTGACCGCCCGCGAAAACGGACAAAAAATCCACGACGAAGGTTATCAAAACCATATCAAGCACGAAATGTACCACGCCGCCGAAGCGAAATGATTCTTATTTGTCGCGAATCAAACGGCTTTTTGCAGTTCGTAGCTCACTCGGCCCGCGATGTTGTGCTAACCGTCCACAAGCTATCAAAAGGAAACCTTCATGAAAGGCGCTAAAACAAAAAGGGTATTGTTGCCAGCGCAACGCGAAGAGCTGCTCGGCACGTTGCAGGCCCGCTTTGAGAAAAATGGGAATCGGCACAAAGGTTTCGACTGGACTAAAGTCCAAGTCAAGCTGGTAGCGAATCCTGACAAACTCTGGTCACTCTACGAAATGGAAAAAACGGGTGGTGAACCGGATGTTGTTGGTCATGATAAAAAGGCGGGAGAATACATTTTCTTTGATTGTTCCGCGGAAAGTCCTCCAGGTCGCCGCAGCGTGTGTTACGACCGTGAAGGGCTGGAATCGAGGAAGGAACATCAACCAGAAAATACCGCGATTGATATGGCAACGGCCATGGGCATTGAGCTTTTGACGGAATTAGAATATCGAGAACTGCAGGAACTGGGAGAGTTCGACATAAAAACTTCGAGCTGGGTCGAAACACCTGCTGCGATTAGAAAGCTCGGTGGTGCGCTCTTTTGTGATCGCCGCTACGGCACGGTCTTCGTGTATCACAACGGTGCCCAATCGTACTATGCCGCCAGAGCGTTCCGTGGCTCGCTCAGGGTCTAAATTTTGCACGGATAGTCGGAGGACGACTTTTGTACTTTTTACTGCCCGCTAAACACGCAAAATATCGCGAAAATGGGAAGATGTACACTGTTCGGTAGGAATGGGAACGTATTTCAGTAGAACAAGACAAGAGATGCTGCTCATGATTATCATCAATTCTCCTGCTTTCGCGCCGTTTCGCGTGATTCGCGGGCGATAAAACTGCAAAACTTGAGATGAGGACGCTGCGAAAAACCCGAGGCTAGCGCCTTGCGGCTAATTCAATCAGTCGCCGGATACATTCTGAGTGGATAGCGTCCGGTTCTCGCATGTGATTTTGAAACCAGCCTAACTCAATATATGGCTGATGCCCCCTCACGCATTCAGGAAGCGGCGCAGATATTTCTGCCGGAACTGCGTATCCGCCGCGGCGGATTCCGGCCTACGTTCTCAAATTGTCGCAATCGGCGGCCGACCTTTACCTTGAAATCTCGATTGTTATCTGCCACTCTTCAAGGTGATAGTTAGAGATGCTCCGCCGTTTACGCCATTTATCGCATCTTTATTCGACGAAACAAAATCCTGGTAACAATCTAGTATGCCCATTCGTTCTCATGACATTATTTAGCGAACTCTGCTAGGTCAGGATGAATCAGAATGGGCACAAACTGTTGTCGATTGCTCAGCCGCCTTTCCTCCCATGCTTCGACGTCGGAAACTCGGGCGTATCGAATGCGGCCGCGTTGCTCATAGGGTAGTTCGCCGGAGAGCATCGCGGCCAAGACCGTTTCGCGACGCATTCGTTGTTGCTTGCGGATGGCATCAACAGTCAACCAGCGAATCGGCTGAAGTGGATTGTTTAGCCGAGCCATGGTATTTCCTCTCCTCAAATAAGGCCACGAAACTTCACACAGTTTGTAGAGCGTAGTTCCCCCTCACGCATTCAGCTTCACGCTCGCGCTATCCGACACGTTGACCCACACGTGTACATGGGGCGAACCGCGGAAGTGCCAGACGAATGACGGCCCTTCGAGCCGCCAGTTGTCCCACGTCTTGTCCTTGCCGATATCGCCCTGCTCGTAGAATGCCAAGTGGCAGGCATCAAGGCCCCCTTGCGCGTTGAGGGCGGCGATTGCTTCGTCGCGGTCGTTTTGCCGATAGGGCTCGACCAATTTTTTGAGCACTTCTTGCACTCGGGTCCGCTGATCGCTCGTGAGCTCGGTGAGGGGAATGCCCTGAAACTGGCCGCTCTCGCCTTGGAAACCAACTTTTTCTTCGCGTGGCATACCCCGCCTGACGAGAGCCAGTTGTTGCTGCTTGCCATCGAGGGCTTGGTACAGCTTGTTCGCCTCGACGGCTTGGGGCCAGAAGACATTCCCCGGATGGTGCGCTTCTTCATCAAAACCCTCGCCGGAGTGGCCGTAGAAAATCGGCCCGCCGAACGCGACGTGGTCCGTCGTGTTGCCGTCGCAGCGCACGGTCATGTGCCGGCCGGTCATCACGAATTCAAAATGCTCGCTTCCCGGCTCGCCAAAGATCGCGACGCTGTTCTGCTCGCCAAAGCCGCCGGAATCATCCGACAGTTGCTGGTCGATTTTTGCATGCCATTCGGGACTGTAAAGATTCTCAAACACCGCGCGAATGAGAGCGCGTTGGTCGCCGGTATAAAAATCGTCGTTCACATAGTAATCGGTGATGTCCCAATTGTTGGCAACCCGCGTGCGCAGCAGCCCGCGCTTGGCATCTTGGTGATCCCAGGCAAAGCAAATTTTCTCGCGCTGGCCGGGGGTGAGCGCTTCGTAGAGCAGCTTCACCAGCGATTCCGCCGACTGGATGGCAGGTAAGGCGGCTGTTTGCTCCGCCGCACGCAGCGAAAACGGTGTGCTCGCGACGGCCAAGCCCGAAGCCAAGAGCGACACGCCGGTCTGCTCCAAAAAATTCCGCCGATTGATGCTCGTCAACGAAAAATCTTCGCAACAACGTCCCCAAGGATCCATCGCTCACCTCCCACTGCATTTGGAAATGTTAAATCCGACCACCGCAATGGAAATTAGACCAAAACCACCGCTTCTTCGCAAATTCTTGATAAAAGCTCGCCTGAATCGCAGCGTGCAAGTTGCGTGCTTGTTTTCTCTCGTAAAAGGCCGAATTGCCTCTCCTCATCAGACCTATTCACTACAAGCCGAACTCCAACCGAGATTTTGGCGACAGCCGCCCGCGATCAAGAAGATATTCTAAACTTGACCATAGGCTCATTACCCCGGCCGTATCCAATCTTCATGGCGTCCACGCATACACCATCCTCGGCAGACAAACTCCCTGAATGTTCAGGCGAGTTCACCTGCATACCGCTATCGGTATTCCGCGTTCAGCGGACCGTGGAAGTCAGCCTCTATTGTCAACTCGAGAGCGCAGCCACTCCGGTCCTTTATCGCAGTGCCGCGATCCCCATCACCGACGCCGACGTCGAAGGCCTCAAGAACCGTGGCCATCGCGCGCTGTATGTCGCCTCGACCGATTTCGCGGCCTTCGGCAATTCGTTGTCAGCATCATTGCACGACGCACTCGATGACGAATCCATCGCCGCCGAAGAGCGCTTCTCGTTCTTGCAATCGGTGATGGCGGTGGAAGTCAACGCGGCCTTTAACATGATTAAGTGTGACCGCTTCGTAAGCCTCGCGCAAAGCTTATCCAAACAAATTGCCAAGCTGCTCGAGCGGAACACCGTTGTCCCCCGCAAACTGTTCGCGATGGTGCAGCACGATTTCTACACCTTCACGCATGTGACCAACGTCGCGGGCTTTGCCACGTTGCTCGCTGAGAAACTCGGTTACACCGACCCAACGATCAAGGAACAGATCACTGTCGGCGCGCTGCTGCACGACATCGGCAAACGATTCATCCCCGCGGCCTTGCTCGGCAAAAAAGGAGCGCTCACCGAGTCGGAATGGGCTCTTATTAAAACTCACCCCCAGCGCGGCTACGAAGATTTATGTGATCGCCAGGACTTGAACGAAGCGCAATTGCTGATGGTTTACTCGCATCATGAACGCATGGATGGCCAAGGCTATCCCGTGGGCATGGTCGGCGAGGAGATTCATCCTTGGGCCAGGCTGTTGGCAGTGGTTGACGTGTTCGACGCGATCACCAGCGCTCGCCCCTATCGCACCCCAAAAAAACTGAGCGAAGGCTTGGATTATCTCGAACGCCAGGCAGGCACCCATTTTGAAAGCGAGTTGGTCCGATGTTGGATCTCGGCAATGAAAGAGTATTAACCGAACACGACTGGCATGCGCTCGAGTCGCGGACGCAATTGCCCGCGAGTGTGCGCGATTGCTGGCTCAGGTACGGCCAAGACGGTGTGATGGCTAGCTGCCAGCGCCGCTATGCCAGACAGCCGCTTCACAAGTATGCCATTCTGCTTGCCGACGGCGTGCAACATGCGTGCTATGCCAAAGACATTTCCCGCCTGGGCATCGGCTTCTTTGCGCCCCTCAACTTGCTGCCCAAAGCCATCGTGCAGCTCTGGTTGCCTCATGGCCAGATCATGCAACTCCGCATCACGCGCTGTCGCCGCCTGGACGCGAATTGCTATGAGATTGGCACGGTCTTTTACTGCGAATCCGAGAAACGCCCAAAGTCGAGATAACTCGGCCAGTTTCCGGGAACGAGAGCTGCCGTAAACTTCGTGCCCTCACGCGCCCTCGTCAGCGGGACATTCTCGCCCTACACTTGATCTGAGGCGCAACTTGTCCATTTTTCTCCCAGGCCCGTCATGTCCGCAGCTCATCCCGAACCCACGGCCGACGATAATTACCCTCAAATCGACGCCAAAAATACCGACCGCCAACTGTCGCATTACTACTCGAACAGCTTCACGCGCTACACGAACTTCGAGCAGCTCGCCAAAGGGGGCTCCGCGATCCTGCAAACGTGCCGGGACGGCAATCTGGGCCGCACAGTGGTAATGAAAACATTGCACCCCCATCTCGCTCAAAGCGAATACATGAAGGCTCGCTTTTTGCGCGAGGCCCGAGTCACTGCCCAGCTACAACATCCCGCGACGGTTCCCGTGTACGAAATCGGCCACGACCTCGAAGGTCGGCTCTACTTCACGATGAAGAAAGTTGAGGGGGAGACTCTCCGCGAAATTCTCGACAAGCAAACCGTCGGGGATCCACAATCCCTCGCCACCTATAATCTCGACCGCATGTTGGGAATCATCATCCAAGTGTGCAATGCACTCTCCTACGCTCATGTGCATGGCGTGGTCCATCGCGACGTGAAGCCCGAGAATATTCTGATCGGCTCCTACGGCGAAGTGATTCTCCTGGACTGGGGCGTCGCCAAAGTGTGGGCCAACGACGACCCCGAACTCCAGGAAGTCGAGCACGAGATTCTCACCGACGCGAGCCAACGGCCCGGCACACCACTTTATATGTCCCCCGAACAAATTCGCGGTGGCGGTGATAGCATCGACGCCCGCACCGACGTCTACGGCATTGGCGCGGTGCTGTACGAAATCTTGACCCTCAAGGAACCGCATCGCGGCGAGAACATCGGCGAAACCTTCGACATGATTCTCAAGCAAGCCACGATCCCCCCCGACCAGCGGACCCCCAAGCGGCAAGTTCCGAAGCGTCTCTCGGCCATCGCCATGCAAGCCTTGGAAAAAGACCCCGTTCGGCGTTTCCAGACGATGCAAGAGTTGATCGACGCGCTACGCGATTTCCGCAGCCGGGCGCTGCAATCGCTCACAGATCACTGAGTGAAGTAAAAATTACATCGGTTTGTCATCACGACCAAAGCGACACGTCATTCCCGCGCAGGCGGGAATCTAGTTTTTCGCCGCCGCCGCCTGGATTCCCGCCTACGCGGGAAAGACGGAAATGGCTGTTAAACCTTGCCGGGCAGGGAATGTTTTTCACGAATTCTGATTATCACGCCCGTAGTTGATATTCTGATTTCATTGGCTTGGTTAATTCGATTCTTCACACAGTTGCCAGCTCACGGATTTCGAGCCATCAACCTCGGGCATGCTTTGCGCAGCCTCGCAAAAAACCAGAAGGATTCTCCATGAAAGCCAAGGGATTGGTTTGGTGTGCGGCAGTGCAACTGTCGCTAGTCTTGGCTCCCGCCGGTTTTGCTGACAATGACGATGAGCTACCCAGCGTCGTCAACACGGCGCTCGCGACTGATTCGTACGACGAAAATGTACAACCCGTCGTGTTCGAGCGTATGACCGCTGCCTCACGAGACCCGTTTTGTTATGGCAGTGTGGAAATGATGTTCTTGGACATCAATGCCGATACCGGAGGCCGTATTACTGCCTCGTTCAATGACAATACTACGCCTGGCACGGAAATTTCATTCGACACGGGTACAGGCGTACAAGATGCATTCGGGGTAGGCGCACGGACGGTCCTTGGCCGTCAATTTAGCAATAAGTGGGGAATGGCAGCTCGCTATTTCCACCTCGAAGACACCGAGACTGGAGTCCCTCGTCTGACGCCGGGCACAACGCCCCTTCCCAACTTCGGCACCTACACCGAAACAGATACGCTGAAGATGTACTCGATCGACCTCGAAGCGGTACGGAGTTTCAACCCTGGGAAGACTAAGATTGATACCACTTTTGGCGCCCGCCACGCCTCGCTCGACGTCGACTCGTTGTTCCATGCCTTTGGCGTGATCACGACTGGCAACTTTGTGAATCTTAACTTGTCGAATGGCTGTGCCTTTGACGGCACAGGCATTACCAGTGCCATGACATTCCGTCGCCAGATTGGCGATTCCTGTGCTTCGTTATTCATCGGTGGTCGCGGATCGAAGATGTGGAACCATACCGACTCCTTCGGTCGTTCCGCTGGTACTATCGTCTCTAACCCCTCAACTCCGCTATCCGGTGCCGCGACAGTGACACGCAACAACGCCGCAAGCGACCTCGTGATCTGGGAAGGTTCAGCCGGCGTACATTTCGAGTTCGAGCTGCGTAACTTGCCCGCCACGGCGTTCTTCCGCGTGGCTGCTGAATACCAAGACTGGGACATCAATGGGCCGCCGACGGGTGGTGCTGGCTTTGGTGGTACGATCGGCGATTTGACGACCAACAGCTTTTCGTCAGCTGGCCTCGGCGATACCGAACTCACCGGCGGAACTGTGGCCATGGGCTTCACTTGGTGAGCGAGAGCGGTTCGCATTGCAAAATCTCCCGGCGGTCGAGACATTTCTCGACCGCCGGTTGTGTTTTGCCTACAATTCACGACGTTAGCCGGCATCGCCCCGCTGCCGTTCCATTTTCGGAAGCGCCATCATGTCCCGATTTATTTTGACCATCGTGGTACTTTCTTTTGCCGCCGACTGCGCGCGCGGACAGGTCATCCAACAACAAACCGTCCAACTCCCCACGTTCCACTACTTCGGCGTCTCCACGACTGTCGTGGTTCCCACGCGCGGCACCATTCCCTTGGGCGGAGTCACCTATGGCGGCATAACCCGCACCCCCTACGACAAAGTCGGTAGCTCTTTCGAGCGATTCTCGGCAACGAATCAATTGTCGCTCGGCGCAACGGTTATCGACAATAACGAAATCGACCGCGCACTCTTGGCCGAAGCCGCCCGTCGTCGCGGGGCAAACGTCGACATCCTCGGTCGCCCCATCGAAACCGTGAATGGCGACGTTTACCTCCGCCGCGCCCGCGACGCCGAACTCACCAGCCAAGTGGAAGTCGCGAAAATCTTCTACCACCGCGCGGCCAAACTCGGCAGCAAAGTCGCCGAAGCGCGCTTGGCACAACTCGACCGGGTCAAACAGAAGTGACCCCAAAGCCGGACCGCAATATCTGAGTTGGAAATACCAACTTCTTAAAGTATAATTCGAGACAAGCGTTACTCAGCGATGGCCTACTAACTCTCGCGAACTACTCCATGTCATTTGAACTGACTCCCGATCAACGCCAAGCTGTCCTCGCCAATGCAGGGCTACCCTTGCATATTCACGATTCGGAAAGCAAAAAAGTCTTTCTCTTGATCGAACAAGGGTCCGAGCCGCTTCTCGACGATGAATATATCGGCGAGGGCTTGCGAGTTGCCCGAGAACAAATCGCGCGCGGAGAACTGGCCTCACGCGGCATTGAAGAAGTCATCGCGGAAGCGCGGCGACGGTCATAATCCTGAGTGGAATATGCTGCCACTTATCCGCTCAGCTCACTCGGAAGAGGATTTAATCGCCATCTGGCGATACGTGGCTATCGAAGCAAGCAACCCAACTGCGGCTGATCGGCTATTGCGACTTCTTGATCGCCGTATCGAAATGCTCGCCAGCAATCCTTATCTTGGCGAACAACAGCCTCAATTCGGCGAACGCACCCGACGACTCATCGTGGGAAATTATTTGGTGTACTACGACGTGTTGGAAGATGCAGTGCATGTTTTGCGAATTTACCATGCAGCACGACGAATCGACAAACTTTATCCCTGAGGACGCGCCTTCTCACTTCTGACACCGCCCACAAAAAAACGTCGAGCGCTGGCACTGCACGATTCGCTCGATCTTGCCTTTGCCACAGCGCATGCACATCTCGCCCGCGCGGGCATAGACGCGGTGTTCATTCTGATAGCCACCCTGCTTGTTGAGCGCATTACGATAGGTGCCATCGCTCAAGGTGGAACCTTCGTAGCGAATCGCGGTGTTGAGGACCAACCGAGTGGCATCGGCGAGTGAGTTCCAATGCTTCTTGGTGAGCGCGCTGCACCGCCGTTGCGGATGAATCCCCGCCAGGTGCAAAATTTCTGCCTCGTAGAGATTGCCAATCCCCGCCACCGCTCGTTGATCCAACATTGCCACTTTCACTTCGCGGCGCGAAGAGGCAAGCCGTGCGCGATAAAGTTCCGCAGTGATGACCAGCGCATCGGGACCTAGTTTTTCGGGGCCAAACTGCGATGCAAATTCTTTCGCCGAAAACAGGCGAACACTCCCCAGCCCACGACGGTCCCAATAGAAGATTTCTTTCAGTTTGCCACCCGCCAGTTCCAGCCGCCACCGTAGATGCTCTCTCGTCGGGGCATCATCCACAAGCACCAACCCCGTCATCCGCGGTTCAATGACAATCGCTTCACCACTGTCAAGCCAGATGACCACCCGCTTCCCCGCGCGGCCAATTTCGGCAATTGTGGTCCCCACCACGCGGCGGCGAAAGCTGGCCAGCGCTGGCTTAATTTCAATCGGCAACCGCTGGCAACGCAACTTCTCCACGCCCAGAATCCGGCTCCCCACGGCCGCCAAGATTCCCCGCCGCATCGTTTCCACTTCCGGTAGTTCAGGCATAAGGAGAATGTAAAATGTGAAATGTGTGATTGTAGATGTTAGAAGAAGAAATAGCCGCGACACAACGTATTACATGGTGAACCTCTTACATCATCAATTTAACATTTTACATTTGACATTTCTTTCTTGGCTATCGAGAATCAACTGTTCACCCAGGAATCTTTCATGACAACAGACGCTCTCACCGAGACTTTACAAGTCCCCGATGCCGCCGGTCGTTATGGCGCATTTGGGGGGCGATACGTGCCGGAAACCTTGGTCTACGCCCTCGATCAGTTGGTCAAGGAATACGACGCCGCGCGGCGAGATCCGGCCTTTCAAGCCGAACTCGACGACCTGCTGCAAAACTATGTCGGCCGGCCTTCGCCTTTGTACTTTGCCAAACGGCTCACCGAGCAATGTGGCGGGGCCGAGATTTGGCTCAAACGCGAAGACCTCAACCACACCGGTGCTCACAAGATCAACAACACGCTCGGCCAAGCCCTACTCACCTTGCGGATGGGTAAGCAGCGCGTGATCGCCGAAACCGGCGCGGGCCAACACGGCGTGGCCACTGCCACGGCCTGTGCCCACTTCGGCCTCGATTGCGTGGTCTACATGGGCGAGGAAGACATTCGCCGTCAGGCACCCAATGTGTTCAGCATGAAACTGCTCGGCGCTGAAGTGCGGCCCGTGAGCAGCGGCTCACGCACCTTGCGCGACGCGATCAACGAAGCGATGCGCGACTGGATGTCGAGCGTCGAAACCACCCACTACATTCTCGGCTCGGTCGTCGGTCCCCATCCCTTCCCGCAAATCGTCCGCGACTTCCAATCAGTCATCGGCCGCGAGACCATCGAACAATCTCGCTTGCGGCTTAGCGACCTTCCCGATGTGGTCGTCGCCTGCGTCGGTGGTGGCAGCAACGCCGCCGGCATGTTTTATCCGTTCGTCAACTTGAAAGAAGTCGAACTAGTCGGCGTCGAAGCCGGCGGTCGCGGCAACAAGCCCGGCGACCACGCTTCGCCGCTCACCTACGGCAGTCCCGGCGTCTTGCACGGCAGTTTCAGCTATGTGATGCAAGACGAAGACGGCCAAACCTGCGATGTGCATTCCATGTCGGCCGGCCTCGATTATCCCGGCGTTGGCCCCGAGCACAGCTATTGGAAAGATTCGGGTCGCGTCACCTACACCAGTTGCACCGACGAAGCCGCGATGGCAGCGTTCGATGCCTTGGCGAGCCTGGAAGGAATTCTCCCCGCGCTCGAATCGTCGCACGCTATCGCCGAAGCGATGCGACTCGCCGCGAAACGCAAGAAGACCGAGCGAATCGTGGTCTGCCTCTCCGGCCGCGGCGACAAAGATGCGTCGGAATTGGCCCGCTTGAAGGGCGTGAAATTCGGTTAAGATTTTTTGCCACAGAGATCACAGAGGACACAGAGAATTGAATAACACATATCCAAATTTTATTTTTCTCCGTGCTCTCTGTGTCCTCTGTGGTTAATTATTGATTTGTATTGGAATATGCGATACTAAATGTCATCCATCGACAAACTCTTCACCGAACTTCGCTCCGCCAATCGCAAGGCACTCATGCCGTTTGTGACTGCGGGCGATCCCGACCTAGAATTCACCGCTTCGGTGATTCAAGAACTCGTCGCGCGCGGGGCGTCGATGTGCGAAATCGGCATTCCCTACAGCGACCCGATTGCCGACGGCCCAGTGATCCAAGCCTCCTACACCCGCGCTTTGAACAAGAAAGTAAAACTCGCTGGCATCCTCGACATGCTGGGTAAGGTGACACCCAAAGTTTCCGCGCCGCTCGTGACCATGGTCAGCTACGCGATCATCTATCGCCATGGCGCGGAAAAGTATGCCGACGAACTTGCGGAACGTGGCATCGCCGGCATGATTGTCCCCGACCTGCCGGTGGACGAGTCCCCTGCCCTAGCGAAAATCTGCGCGAGCCGCGATCTCAGTCTCGTGCAACTCGTCACGCCCTTAACCCCGCCAGACCGCGCCCTCCGTATCGCGGAGACCTCCAGCGGCTTCATTTATTACGTCTCGGTGGCCGGCATCACCGGCGAACGCACGGAATTGCCACTCGACCTTTTAGAGCGCGTGAGTTGGCTCCGCTCACAGACGCCGCTTCCGGTCTGCATTGGTTTCGGCATCAGCCAACCTGAGCATGTGCGGCTATTGGCACCCGCGGCTGACGGCCTGATTGTCGGTTCCGCGATCGTCCGCCGCGTGGCCGAGGCCGAGACCAAAGGCCGTGCTGCTACCATCAAAGAGGTCGGCGACTATCTGGTCACCTTATTATCAGCGCTCGATGGCTGAAAACAGTCATTCTTCATTTACTCGACACAGAAGCCCAAAAAATTTGACCTTGCCGAAAATGGCAAGGTAAAATTAAAAGGGTTGTGGTTCATCGGTCGGCTTCCTGCATTTTGCCATGCGAGCCGACAGGCGTGCGACGCAACCGATCCCCTCAGCTTGCCTGGAGGTTGCCTATGACTGCTGGTTCCCCCCGCCCTGGCCGCAGCGAAGCTCTGCACCGGTTCTTCGCCGGCATCACCGAGTACACCTTCACCACGCGACTCGGCGTGGCCGACCCGCCGCTGGTGGATTACCTCTCCGCCCTCTTAACCCATTTCGTGCGCACCGACGCGATCTTCGGTCTCCGCACTCCCACCGGAGAACGCTTACTCGCCGTCACCGACATGCTCCAAGAAGCCCAGCACCGCCAAGGCCCGGCGCGGCGACGTGTCCACCGTCACATCGGCGATTTCACTTTATTCTGGCTCGGCGTGTATCCCGAGACCGCCGAGAGTCGTCGCAAGCAAACCAAAGACAGCCTGATCAACTACCACGACCAGGGCAAACGCAACTATCTGCTCGCCAGCCGCCTCCCCGCCGACGAAACGTCCGCCCCCGACGACGTGCTCGAACGCTTGAGCGATTGCTTCGAGTTATGCGTCTACGGCCTGGGCGAAGTCCGCCGCCAATGGGAAGACCGCGAAGGCGAAAGCGACACGCCGATTTTGTTGGGGTGAAAATCGCCATTAGCCGGACTGCAACGCAGTCCGGGAGTTCTCATGGAGTTCCAAATCGCCTGACAAACAACTCTTGTTCGCAATTTGCGAACATGCTATAATTGTTTGTATGAATGTGATTAGCAGGCGAGAGATCCGCGAGGCACAAGCGCGCCATGCGATTTGTCACAACTGGCTTGAGAGATGGTTAGATACTGCATTGAAGGCGACCTGGTCGAGTTTGTGGGATGTTCGTAAGGCCTACCCCTCAGTCGATCAAGTTGGAGGGTGTTTAGTTTTCAATGCTACGGGCGCGCGACGCCTCATTGTTGGTGTTTATTATTCAAGGCCTGGCGTTGATGGTACCGGCACTCTCTATATCAAACACTTTCTGACTCACGCTGAATATGACCGCGGCAATTGGAAAAAGGACTGCTAAGATGGGAACAACTGCCTATGCCAACCTGCTCATGGAAGCTCAGCCGCAGATTATCCACGATGAGAGAACCCATAAACGGGCTCTTGGCTGGATCGATCAGTTAATGAAGATGCGCAAACTATCCACGGCGGAACAAACACTTCTGGAACTTTTGTCGAAGCTAGTCAACGACTACGAAGAACAGATCTTTCCCACGCCAAATCTGCCGCCTCGCGAAATACTGCAACATCTCCTAGAGAATAGCGGCATGAGTCAAGCAGAATTCGCTCGCACGATTGGCCTCCCCCGCTCCACAGTCAGCGAAGTTCTCACAGGCAAGCGGGGTCTCAGTGTGGAAAACGCTTTTCGCTTGGCGGACTTTTTTCACGTTCAGCCAACGCTGTTTTTAGAACGTCGGTAAACGATCTGAATTCCTCCGCGAACATCCGCCAAATCAGTGTTCATCCGCGTTCCATTCCGCCTTCACGTCACCAACCCCTTCGTGACCATCATAAACACATCTTCGAACGTTGGTTTTATACCGGCGGAGCTCACTCTGCAAAACGCAGATCCATCTGGGGCTATTTCTGCAACGGCTCTTTCTTCAGCGATTCGCGAAATCTCTCGAATTGCTCCTTCGTACTTAGATTCTCGCCGGCGAAAGGAGTGGTGCGAAAATAGCTAACGGTCCACCACCATCGGTAATAAGGCATGACGCGAACTTCGGCGGCTTGTGCATCACCAATATACAGTGCGAATGCCTTGCCATTGTGTGCCGCCAGGATGGGCGTTGTCTCATCAGCGATGCGCCTCGGAAGGTGGCCTGGGTAGAAATTGCTTGGTTTCATTAAGTACGCGATCTTGTTTTCGGCCGCCTCGCGAGCTGTCCAACCATCTATGCGATCGGCAACTTCGATTAAGTAAAAGACACTTAGCAGACTAACACAAAGCCCCATACCCCACGCGTTGATTCGCAGGTAACGGCCTGTCACTCGGGCAGTCGCTAGCCGAGCAAGAAGCATCGCCGAGACAACCATGGCGAACATTGCAGATGTCCAGTTTGCGAACGGTACATATTTTTCACCGACGCACAGCCACAAGAAAAGTGTCCAGATTATGCGGCCGCTGAGCCACAGTGCAAGAAATGTCACTGTCGGCAAGATGAGATACCATAAGAGTCGCGCTTGCTGACGCTCGCCTTGGCGAGACCAACCGCCGAAAATCAGATAGACCGATAGGGCCAAATACAGGCCTATCAGCCCATACAGAGGAATCGCCGTATTTTCGCTGATTGCGAGCAACAGTGATGGCATCTTCGTCACGATCCGCCATTAAAAAGTAAACCTGTTTCAAGCACAGGGCTCGAATGTCAGTCACAGCCTCACGTCACCAACCCCTTCGTCACCATCATAAACACGTCCTCCAGCGTCGGCTCTTTTTCGGCGAAGGAAATCAGCCCGCAATCGGCGGCGGCCAACTGACGCATCAAGCGCTGCACGTCGGCGTCGGAGCCTTTCATTTCCACCGTGCAACTCCGTGTGTTCACTTCAATGTGCTTCACGTTGGGATCACTCTTGACAAGTCCGACTCCCGCGTCGGGATTCCCCGTGAAGCGGATTTCGATATGCCGATTGGTCGTGATCTTGCGATAGACTTTATCAATCGGACCGTGCAGCAACAGTTGCCCCCGCTCGATAATGCCGATGCTCGTGCAGCAATCGGCCAGCTCCGTGAGAATATGACTGGAAATGAGAATCGTCTTGCCCATCTTGCGCAGTTCTTTGAGCAAAACCTTCACTTCCAACCGCGCGCGGGGGTCGAGCCCACTGGCCGGTTCGTCGAGAATGAGTACCGGCGGATCGTGAACCAACGTTTTCGCGAGGCACAATCGCTGCTTCATGCCGCGGGACAAACCATTCACGTAATCATCTCGCTTGTGCGTGAGGTCCAACAATTCCAGTACGTCAGTGAGCACCTGCTTCCGCCGTGCGGCGGGCACCTGGTACGCCACGGCAAAAAAATCCAAGAACTCCCACACTTTCATGCCGTCGTACACGCCGAAATTGTCGGGCATGTAGCCGATACTCCGCCGGACGGCAATCGGATCGCGCGTGACGCTGTGTCCATTCACGAGCGCCTCGCCGTGCGTCGCCTTGAGCAGCGTGGCCAGAAAGCGAATCGTCGTGCTCTTGCCGGCCCCGTTGGGCCCGATAAAGCCAAACATCTCTCCCGCGGGAATCTTGAGATTCAAATTCTGCACGGCCACAAAGTCGCCATAGTGCTTGCCAAAGTTGGTAATTTCGATCATGGCGACTCATCGGTTTCTGTTGAGGTCACAACGTCCGCCGGACTGTTCACATCCGGCTGCCGCGTGGCCAGCGGTCCATATTCTAAGTGCGCGATGACCACCGTCACCCCCTTGCGCTGCGAAGCCTCGGGCAGAATCTCCATCCCCGGCACTGCTTCATCGATGACGCCCACCAACCGCGTTTCCTCGCGCTCTTTGGAAAGCGGGTCATGCTTGTTCTCGAACAGAAACGCCAGTTGCAGTAGCGGATCAACGCTCATCGTCGGCACCACCCGCACTTCCGCGGCCGCTTCCCGTTCCAAGGCGAATGGCAACTTTTTCGGCTCTAAAGCGAGCGGCTTCATCCCCAACACCACTGTCCGCCCCCCTTTAAGCTCGCCCAGCCAACATCCTTCGTAGCGCGTCTTTCCCGCGGCATCGAAAGTGCGCCGCACGACGGCCACATCCCGCAACGCTAGCTGCGACCGATTCTCCACCTGCTCAAGCCCTCGCGACGAAGTTCCCAACCGCAGCGGCCCGTCGAGTTGCAAAATCTGCTCGGCATGAATCAATCGCGTGGCCGAGGAGGCCACCGTCAGTCCATCCAAGCGCGGAGCGCTGCTTTCGTCGAACACCACCGAAGAAAGCAAGTCCGTCGGATCGGAGTCATTCGCGGGGAACGGCAACACCAGCGCCGCCTGCTCGTCGGGGAATTCAATTTCATAGGTCGTCGAAAGCGAGGAATACATGGCCGTGAATCTTGTGAGCACGCCCCTGTCGTTGGCACCCTGCAATTCCAAAATCGCCACCTCGGTCTGCGCGCGGACGAAGCCGATGTCGAGCTGCGCCTGCTTCACAATCGCCCAGGTGCCAAGAACCGCCAGGAACGGCACGGCAATCCAAGCCCATTCGACGCGGTTGATCGTGTAAAACACGAGCCAATTCACCGGCACGAGCACGAGCAAATAAAACGCCAACGTCCCCAGCACAAACCCCGCTCCCGGCACCTGCACGCCCGCCGCCACCAGCAATAACTCCCGCGCCACTTGTGCGACCGGCGAAAACTCATCCCAGCCGGCAATCCCCCCGGGTCGATCCACGCTCAGTTCCGTCGGATCTTCCGTGACCGGGAATGGCCCCGCTGGTTGGTTCAGCGCGATGGTCGTTTGCCGTGTATTGGCCTGCGCCTGGGCATCGCGCGCGAACAGCCGCAGCGGCGTGGTGAAGTGCGCATCAAGCCGCCGCTGGTTAAAATCAACCCAATCGACCTGCGTTGCCCCAAACAGACCTGCCGAGAAAATTCGCCGTGGCCGCTGCAACAGCCCACCGTTCAAGAAGCCATCGAAGCCGGGCCAATTGATGAAATCGCGTTCCGAAAGTTGCAGCGCCGAAACCGTGATCGCGCCGCGTCCCACGTTCCTGCTGCAAAACAAGGCCTCCGCGCCAGCCACGTCCACACTCCCCGCACGCAACTTGAGTGCGATTCCCGAAAGTGGCTGGCTCGGCTTGAGCGGCGCAATCGCCGTGCCACTTTCGCGGCGACCCCAATACGCCGACAGCGGCAGGAGATCCTCGGCGGTGAACTCGCGCGGCCCACCATCCTCGGCGGGCAAAAACGGTTCGAGAAAACTTCCCTTGAGCGACGCCAGCGAATCAGGCCCATTCACAATCAGCCGCCCACCCCAATGGAGCCAATCCAACAGCGCCTGTTGCTGGGCCACCGAAAATCGCATTGGATCAACTTCATCCCAAATGATGTACGCCACGCTCGTCCAGGTGAACGGATTCTCGGGCAACGGAACCTCGGCCCCCACCTTCGCGAGCGTCACTTGATAATGCACCCGCGAGCTTTCCGCGAATTCTTTCTCCCACGGTGCCCGCACCGTGTTGGTTACTTTGAGAAACGCATATCTCTCCGGCTCCTTGGCGAGCACCACGATGTTGTACTGATAGGCGGGGATGCGCTCGAGCTTCGGCTGATAGAGAAAAACGTCCGCTCCCGAATCGCGATCCACCAACTGCGCCCGCAGCCGCGTCGCCTCGGTTCGTTGCGGCAAAAAAAGCTCCCCCTCGATCTCGCGCTCTTTCCCTTTGACAAGCGTCACGTCGCGACTCACGCGCAATCCAAACCGGGAATGTTCGAGCGCCACCGCCTGGCGATTGTCGTCCACCAACTCGGCCGCGAAGCGGCCGATGAAATCGTTGAAGTTGGCCTGCATCGGCTGGTAGGTCGCGGTCCAATGCCCCGGCTTCAAAGCAAGCGTCGGGCCTTCGTCCGCAACGGCATCAACCGACTCTTCCCCAAAGCGCGGTCGGAGCGGCCCAATCTCCAGCGGCGGCTTCCGCTGTTCTGCTTCCTTTTGTTGTTCAGTCTTCTCGGCAGCGGACTGCTTGTCGGTTGATGCGTCAGCCGCTTCGGATGGCTCTTGAGTTTGAGCGAAGATACCCTGGGAACTTGCTAGCAAAACGCTAGTGAAAATGATCGTAACAATCCACAAGCTCGGCCAAAGAGGGACGTGCTGGCAAGTTGCCGGTCGAGAGTGCTGTCGTTTGATCTGCATAACACTGCCATTTTAGCCAAACTCCCCGGTTCTCGCAGCCCACTCACTGGTGACTTGTGCGTACTTTGGCATGGTGCTGACTCCAGGCGTTTGCTATTTCTCCGCTTCCTGGGAAGTCTCTTTCACGGTCATTGCCCTCAATGTCGCTCATGGTTTCCGCATTTTCGCGCATCCTTGGCTCGATCACTTGTCTGGCGCTGCTGATTGCCGCGACTGGCTGTGCGAGCCTGCCGTTCCAAGACAAAGAACGCACCTCGATCATCACCCCCGCCATGCGCATCGCGGCCATCCGCGAAGCCGGCGCTCGGGCGCGGGATACCGATGCCACCGAACAGGCCCGCTCAGTCGACGAACTCGTCGCGCAAATCCGCACCGAACGCGATCCCCTCGTCCGCCGCGCGATCCAAGAATCGATGGCGGAATATCAAACTCCGCTAGCGCGCAACGTACTGATCGCGGGCCTCAAGGACGACGATCTCGACGTGAAGCTCACCTGCTGCCGCAAGCTCGGCATGCGGGGCGAACCCGAAACCGTCGCGGCCTTGCGAGGTGTGCTCGAATCGGCCGAAGAACTAGATCTGCGGTTGGCGGCCACCGATGCCCTCGGCCAGATCAACACCCCCGAAAGCATCGAAGCCCTGTCGCTTGCCGTCAAGGACCGCGACCCGGCCCTCCAATTTGCCGGCGTCGAAGCGCTCAAAGTACTCAGCGGCCAAGACCTCGGCAACGACGTGAAAGCCTGGCAGCAATTTACCGAGCAAGGCCCAGCCGTCGCGGAGCCCAAGACATCAGTCGCCGACAAAGTCCGCCAGTACTCGCCGTTTTAATGGCACACATTTCTGCCCATCCCAGTCATTCCCGCGCAGGCGGGAACCCAGACGTGTGACACTGCACTTGATTCCCGCCTGCGCGGGAATGACACTACATACCAGCAGCTAGCACCCCTCTTCATCTCTCGTTGTTTCACGCAAAATACCCACCTTCTCGCTGGGACATCTTCGCGGACATTAACACTTTTTTTGGTGTCAATTCTGACGGCCCCTGACCCGATACCAACTCCTACGGACAGCTTCGCGCTGCCCAATATTTGAGTGCTGTGTGCCGAGTGAGTGTGTGTGGGACTTCTGGCGGAAGGCGTCACGCCAAGCACTGACGAAGATCGCACCGCGGGGATTTTGAACATCGCTTCGTTCGAGGCGACGGGTTTCGTAGATTCAGGGGGAGTGACTCGATGCAACGTGGGTTGCCAGAATACGCGCGGATTCGCAAGAATCCGTGGTTGATTCTCTTTAGTGCGGTCGTGGCTGCCAATCTGCAGTTCGCGCTCGCCCAGGATTTCTCCATCGAGAGCGATCCCTTTGACACGTCGTCGACGCTCGATTCGCATGTGCCGCGTCAAAATCTGCTGTGGCAATCGACCGTCAAAGGCTATTTGAGCGACACCGCGCGGCCCCAACAAACCCGTGGCAAGTCGGTCACACCCACACCGACCAAGGCAGAGCCAACAAAAACTGAGCCCGTTCTGGCCGAACCCCTCAAGGTTGCCGACCGGCCTCAATCTTCCTTGGCCAGTCCCAGTGCCAACAAATCGCCTTCGCCGTTCAGCAAGTGGATTTCTCCACGCTCCTCGACGAATCGCCCTCCCGCGATTCCCTCCACCGAGATTACACCCACGCCCCAAAGTCCGTCCACTGTGACGGACGAGCCTGAAGCTATTCAGGAAGAAGTCACCGATCAAGAGCCTGGTCGGCTGGAGGTTCTCAATCCTCCCGTTGTGCCTGAAGTGGCCCGCCGCACGGTTCCTTCACGCCAACCCCTGCGCACACCTAGCCGACGCATCGGCGAAGTGCTCGACCAGCAACGCATGCCCACCGATAGCGAGATCGCCGAGGAAGAACTCAACGCCACCCCGCTCAACAACTATCCGGAACCAAAATCCGCGCCCGATGAAAGCACGCTCCAGACGATCCCCGTCGAATTGCCGCCGCTCTCACGCAATCAAAAGGCTTTGCGGGAACACGTCCGCCGCGTTTTGCGCTATTACTACGACCGACCGCTCAACACCCGCGATCGTAGCCCCTGGGAAGTGATGCACTGTGCGCTCTCCTACGAAGTTCACAGCCGCATCCTGCAAGGCGGGCCGCAAGGGAAACCCGTTTCAGCCGTCGGTTGGCTCTGCTTCAATCAATCGTGCCGACGCATGAACCTGATGTACGTCGATGACGAAGGGGAAATGAACGTCCGCGTCGGACCCGCTTTGCAAGGCCATCGCGGCCAATTGCTGGCGATCCTCGCCCAAGCCAAGGTCAGCAGCGAATATCCGATGCTCATCGATGGTCACGAGTTCAAGATCAAGGATCTCATCAAATCCGAGATGGAAACCTGTTACCCGCGGACCGAGCTCACTTTCAAGCTGATTGGCCTGATGCACTATCTCGACACCGAAACCCAATGGGTCAACGATCAGGGAATGCAATGGAACATGCGTAAGCTGGTCTCGGAAGAGCTGAAGCAGCCCATTCGCGGGGCCGCCTGCGGTGGCACGCATCGGCTCTCCGGACTCACGCTGGCTTACAAGACTCGCCAAGCGCGGGGCGAATCGGTCGACCGTGAATACGCCCAAGCCCAGCGCTTTGTCGCTCAACACCAACTTTACACCTTCCGCACACAGAACCCCGACGGCAGCTTCAGCACCAACTGGTTCCAAGGCCGCGAAGACGAACCCGACATCGACCGCAAGCTCAAGACCACCGGCCACATGCTGGAATGGCTGCTCTACTCGTCGACCGACCGCGAGCTTAAGAGCCCCCGGACCACCAAGGCTGTCTATTTCTTGACGAATCTGATGTACCAAAATCGCTATCGTGATTGGGAAGCGGGGCCTTTGGGACATGCCATTCATGCCTTGGTCGTGTACGACCGGCTGATGTTTTCCAAGTATGACGCCCCCGGCGACATGCCGATGGCGATTCGCGACACCACCCTCACCGGTGCGCGGGGTAACCGTTGAGCTTTTCGATTCTTCCATTGAAGAACCGCCCTTTCTGCACTACATTGCAGACTCTCGCGGGCGTTGGCTGGCTCTTTCTTGTTGAACTTATGGGGACACGGCGTTTCTCTCGAAACATCGTGCGATGAGTGGATGGCACCGTTGTCGAAATTCACCGAGCATCTCCAGGCGTTTTGCGAAATCGCCATTCGCCTCGCCCAACACGAAGATGCCGACGCCCTGCTGTTTCTCCTCGAAAGTGCCCTCGATTGGAAAAAACTCCGCGAAATCACCGGCAAACAACACGTCTTGCTGGCCAGCGACCATCAGGAGCACCTCGTCGGAGCCGAGGATTTTGACTTCGACACCGTGCTGCTTAACATCCCCGATAGCCCCGTCTACGAGCGCCTGACCCAAGCGCTCTTGGAAAGCGTTGCCGACGACTTGCTCACGCCTGGTGCTTGCGTGGTGGCGCTCTACAGCGGCTTTGAAGTCGACACGATTGACTCGGTGAGCGTCATCAATCTCGACGAGCACTTGGGCCGTCTCACCGTGCATGACCTCCGCCAACTCGAAACCCGCGTGCCGCTCGACACGCTCAAGACCACCGTCGACTTGGCGGTCGACATCGGCCGCGAAGGCCGGGAAGGTAAGCCGGTCGGCACGCTGTTCGTTGTCGGCGACCACCGCAAAGTGCTCAAGCACTGCCACCCGCTTGGTTTTGACCCCGTGCGCGGTTACAGCGTTGAAGAACGCCGGTTGGAAGATTCCAAGGTCCGCGAATCGGTGAAAGAAATCGCCCAGCTCGACGGAGCGTTCATCGTGTCTTCCGATGGCACGATTGTTGCCGCCTGTCAGTACATCTCTGCCCCCGCCGCCGAGATCACGCTCAGCAAAGGTCTGGGGGCCCGCCATTGGGCCGCCGCCGCGATCAGCCGCGCGACCGCCGCCGTCGCCATCACGGTGAGCGAATCCAACGGCACGGTCCGCCTCTTCCAAAACGGCGAAGTCATGCTCCGCATCGAACCCTTCCGCCGCGCGATGAAATGGAAAGATTTCGAGTACGACCCGCCCGGCGAGCGGTGATTCGAATCGATTCTCTCCCGCTACAAGTGGCCAGCTTTTACAGCTTGGAATCTGCTTGCGTCTTTGCGGAAACCCGCGAATTTCCACAACTTCCCTGGCAAACTCTTGCAATCCTAGCCACAATTATTAGAGCGCTAACCGTTATCTCCTTTTCTATGAGAGGACAAGTGACGTGCTGAAATATGATTTTGAAGAAAGCCTCGGCTATTGGCTCACTTTGGCCCATCACGCCTACATCAGCGAGCTTAAGGATCGACTGGCTCCGCATGGGATCACGTTTCGTCAAGCCGAGATCCTGGGTTGGCTCGCGCTCGAAGGTCCCTTGCCTCAAGCTGATTTGGCCAGCCGCATGTTGATTGAACCTCCCAGCCTCGTGGGGACTCTTGATCGCATGGAAGCGAGCGGACTCTTGGAGCGCAGAATCTGCCCCGAAGATCGCCGCAAGAATCTGGTGCATACGCTCCCCGCCGCGGAAGAGATGTGGGAGAAAATTGCCACCTGCGCTCGCCATGTCCGCGCCCAAGCCATCGAAGGTCTCACCGACGACGAAGCCACGACCCTCAAGAAGCTGCTGGAAAAAGTTCGCGACAATTTTGTCGTACTGGCACCCGTGGAGAGCGTTTCATGATGCGCCGCTTGAACTTCATCATCGTTCTCGCGTGGACCAGTGCCGCGCTGGAAGTTCTTGCGCAAGGCCCTCCCGACGGGCCACCGCCCCCCTCGCCGATTGTTGCCGCCACGGTGGTCGAGCAATCCGTCTCCGCCACGCAAACCTTCGTCGGCACGGTCATGCCGCTGCGCGTCGCCACGATTGGTAGTGCCGTCGCTGGCCGCGTGATTGAACGCCCCGTCGAAGAGGGAGATCGCGTCGAGAAGGATCAGAAAATCGCCCAACTCCTCACGAGCACGATTGCCCTCGAAGTCGCCGGCGCGGAAGGGGAACTTCAACTCCGTCAAGAACAATTGGCCGAACTCGAAAACGGCAGCCGCCCCGAGGAAATCGCCCAAGCCGAGGCCCGTATGGCCGCCGCCGCGGCACGTCAAGAATTCCTCGACTCGCGTTATGCCCGCTTGCAAAATTTGCTTAGCTCCCGCGGCGCTGTCACCGAGGAAGAAGTCGAGGAAGCGAAATCCCAAGCCATCGAAGCCCAGCAAATTTATCTGGAAATGAAGGCCGCCCACGACCTCACCCTGGCGGGCCCGCGGCAAGAAACCATCGCCCAAGCCCGTGCGCAAGTCGCGATCCAGGAAGCCCTGGTCGAAAAACTCCGCGACCAACTGCAAAAGCACACCGTCTACTCGCGCTTTCCCGGCTATGTCACCCGGAAGCTCACCGAAGTGGGAGCCTGGGTCAATCCCGGTGACTCAATCGCCGAAGTCGCGGCTATCGACGAAGTCGACGTGCTCGTGCAAGTCGTCGAACGCTACATCTCCTATGTGCATACCGGTTCGGTGGTGCGTGTTGAAATCCCCGCGATCCCCGACCGACTGTTCACCGGCAAGGTCATCACGGCGATTCCCCAGGGCGATATTCGCGCCCGGACGTTCCCGGTGAAGATTCGCGTGTCAAACGAAATCAGTTCCGCCGACGGACCCCTGTTGAAGCCTGGCATGTACGCCCGCGCGGTGCTCCCGGTTGGCGAGCAAGTTATCGCCACGCTCGTTCCCAAGGACGCCATCGTGCTGGGTGGGCCACAACCGATGGTGGTGATCGTCAACGGTGCCGCCGAAACCGGACAAACCGGCACGCCGGCACCAGTCCCCGTGCAACTCGGCGTGGCCGAAGGGGAATGGATTCAAGTCACCGGCGGCGTGAAAGCCGGCCAACTGGTCATCGTGCAAGGCAACGAGCGCATCCGACCCGGACAAACCGTAACCGTCTCAAGCATCGTGGCGGCACCGTGAAAACAAATTCGTTATTTAGCCCCGCCGCTTGCGGCGGGTCTGTGTGAACGTGAAGTGCATCGCGGAGCAAGCTCCGCGGCTAAATATTCAAGAGTTCTCCCATGCAGTTAGTCGAAGTCTTCGTCCGCAATCCCATCAAAGTCACCGTCGGCGCACTGCTGACGGTGCTCTTCGGTTCGATTGCGCTCATGCGGATGCCGCTGCAACTCACCCCCGAGGTCGAAACACCGACCATCACCATCACCACCGTTTGGCCCGGCGCGAGTCCCCAGGAAATCGAGCAAGAGATCATCGTCGAGCAGGAAGAACAACTGCAAGGGGTCGAGGGTTCGCGCAAGCTTTCGTCCGAAAGTTCCGACTCCGCAGGTGTGATCACCATTGAGTTCAACGTCGGCACGAACATGGATCAGGCGTTGCTTAGGGTGAACAGCCGTTTGAACCAGGTGCCCCAGTATCCGGAAAATGTCGACCAACCAGTGATCACCACCGCCAATTCGGCGAACCAGCCGATTGCCTGGTTCATTTTGGGCACACTGGCCCCGTCACGCGAGAAGATCGAAGCCTTTGCCAACGAACATCCGAACATCAAGGATGAGCTCCTCAAGTGCGCGCAAACCGACAATCCCGGTTTGAAATCGCTGCGTCTACGCAAGTTGGCTGCGGAACACCCCGAAGTGGCCTTCCTCTTGCCCCCTCCCGACCTAGACGTCACCAAGCTTCGCCGCTTTGCCGAGGATGAGATCGAAGCCCGCTTCGAGCGCGTCGCCGGCATCTCTCAAGCGAACGTGCTTGGCGGTTTGGAAGATGAATTGCAGGTAATCGTCGATCCCGAAAAGCTCGCCGCTCGCCAACTCACGGTCGCCCAAGTTCGCGACGTGCTGCGTGGCCAAAACAAAGACACCTCCGCCGGCGATTTTTATGAAGGCAAACGCCGCTGGGTGGTCCGCGCCCTGGGTGAATTCCGCACCCCCGAACAAGTCGAAAACCAACTCCTCGCCGTCCGCGACGGTGCCCCCGTGTTCGTCCGCGACGTGGCCACCGTGAGCGTCGGCTACAAAAAGCCCGACGGAGTGGTCCGCCGCTACGGCGATTCCAACATCGCGATCAATACGATCCGCGAATCCGACGCCAACGTGCTCGACATCATGGCCGAGCTGCGCGTGGCCACCGCGCAACTCAATCGTGAAATCCTGAATCCCAAGGGTTTGATGCTCAGCCAGGTCTACGATGAGACCGAATACATCAACTCCTCCATCGGCTTGGTGATCGAAAACATCTTCGTCGGCGGTGCCCTGACGATGATTATTCTGATGCTCTTTCTGCATCTCGGTTGGGTCACCCTCATCATGTCGGTGCCCATTCTGCTCACCGCGCTGGCGGCCGTCTACATTTCACCTTGGTTCTTCGCGGTCACCGTCGGTCTCATCATCGGCGTCGGCTTCCTCTCCGCCCGCGGAGCCTTGGTCGTCGGCCTTTCAATCCCCATGAGCATCGTCGGCACCTTTTTGGTAATGGACCTCTTGGGCCGTTCGCTCAACGTGATCAGCCTCGCCGGCCTCGCGTTCGCCATCGGCATGTTGATCGACAATGCCGTGGTTGTGCTCGAAAACATCTACCGCCGTTACTCACTCGGTGAGTCCCCCGTGCAGTCGGCGGTCCGCGGCACGCAAGAAGTCTGGGGCGCGATCATCGCCTCGTCGCTCACCAACATCGCGGTATTCCTCCCCGTGCTGTTCATCGAAGATCAGGCCGGCCAACTGTTCCGCGACATCGCGCTCGCCATCAGCGCGGCCTTGGCCTTGTCGGTCGTGATCGCCGCCACCGTCATCCCCGCCGCTTCGGCGCGATTGTTCCGCAGCAATCAAAAGCTCACCGGCTTCGACGACGTTCCCCATCCCACTCCGGCGGCTCCCACCAAACGCTCCGTATTCGTGCGGTCGGTGATGGGCCTCGGTGGATTGTTCAACGACAGCGTCGTCGGTCTCAATCGCTTCGTGCTGCGAAGCACGTTCAGGCAGTGGGCCACCATCATCGTGATGGTCGCCGCGAGCGCGCTCGTCAGTTGGGCCCTCTGGCCCAAGTCCGAATATCTCCCCAGCGGCAATCGCAACCTCGTCTTCGGCATCATCATCCCCCCGCCCGGGTACAATCTCGATCAATTGATGTCGCTCGGTCAGATCGTCGAAGATGAACTGCGGCCCTATTGGGATGTCGACGAAAGCACTGATCTCACAAAACTCCCATTCCCCGCGATTGAAGATTTCTTCTTCGTTGTGCGGGGGCGATCCGTGTTCCTGGGTCTGCGAGCGAAAGATCCGTTGCGCGCCGGTGAGTTCGTGCCGCTCTTGTTTGGCCTGGGAAGCAAGCTCCCGGGGGCGATTGCCGTCGCTCAGCAATCAAGTCTCTTCGAGCAAGGCCTCGCCGCGGGCCGCACCATCGACGTGGAAATCACCGGCCCCGAGATTGAAAAACTCGTGCAACTCGGTGGGCAAATCTTTGGTCAGGTCATGACCACCATGCCCGGCGTGCAAGCCCGTCCCTTGCCAAGTCTCGACCTCTCCAGCCCCGAACTCCATGTTGTCCCCAAACTGCTCCAAGCCGCCGAAATGCAGATGAGCTCCGCGGAACTCGGCTTCACGGTCGACGCGCTCGTTGATGGGGCTTATGTCAGCGACTACTTTCTCGAAGGCAAGAAAATCGACCTCACCGTCATGGGCGAGGAACAATACGCCGACCAAACCCAACTCGTCGGCGCGGTTCCCATCGCCACCTCACTCGGGCAACTTGTCCCCCTCAACGCGCTCGCCGACGTCACTATGGCCAGTGGCCCCGAACAAATCAACCACCGCGAACGCACGCGCGCGATCACCATCGCCGTCACCCCGCCCCCAGCGATGGCGCTCGAAGAAGCCATGAGCTTTATCGAATCCACCATGGTCCAGCCCCTCCGTGATGGCGGGCAACTCGACGGCGGCTACCGCATCGCGCTCGCCGGCACCGCCGATAAGCTCCGTGAAACTTGGCTCTCGCTCCGCTCGAACGTGTTGATCGCGCTCTTAATCACATACCTCTTAATGGCCGCGCTGTTTGAATCGTGGCTTTATCCGTTCGTGATTATTTTGAGCGTGCCCTTGGGCGCGGTCGGCGGCATTCTGGGCCTGACGCTCCTCAATTTCTTCGTGCTCCAGCCGCTCGACGTGCTCACCATGCTCGGCTTTATCATTTTGATTGGCACGGTCGTGAACAATCCGATTCTCATCGTCCACCAAGCGCTCAACCACATGCGCGAAGACCGCATGAACCCCACCGACGCGGTCCTCGAAAGCGTTCGTACCCGCATCCGCCCAATCTTCATGACCACCATCACCACCGTCCTCGGCCTGTTACCGCTGGTAGTGTTCCCCGGTGCGGGCAGCGAACTCTATCGCGGCCTGGGGAGTGTGCTGCTGGGCGGCCTGCTTTCCTCGACTTTCTTCACGCTGATTTTCGTGCCGGTGCTGTTTATCCTGAGCCTCAACGTCAAGCACGCGATCTTCGGCCAAGGATCCGACCTTCACGGCGACGAAGACCTCGATCAGCCCTCGCAAACTCACATTCAAGCTCCTACCTCGCTCAATGGCGGCGCACAAAAAACGCGCGGTCATGCCATCCCGACATAACCACGCGCCGTCACCAGGACTCGGACTGCTCGCTTCAGCGACCAGTAATTATTTCTCAGCCTACCTCATCGACAACGTATCACTCGGCACCACCTGTGACATCACCACCGGCGTGTAACGTAGGCCTTTGAGCAACCGCTCGACCGCGCTGTATTCCGCTTTCACCGAGGGCAGGCTCTTGGCCACGTGAGCTTCAAAATCAGCGCGCACTTGGCGGCGGAAATCGTTGCACAACTTGTTCAATTGCTGACGATCCGCGGCAGTCGCCGCCGCGCCGTCCCGCAGCATATCGGCCATCAACTGGTTCAAGGCCACGCGGTACTCAGCATAACGCGGCCCCGCCACCAACGCCGGCCAGTAAACCGTGCCCGTGCTGAAATCAACTTCATTCTCCGAGAGCGGATACTCAAGCGCTGCCCGCAAATCTTGCCGCGACTGGCTCAACTGCTTGAGCTGGTGCAACTCTTCCCGGCGCACGATGCGGTTGACCCGCTCTTGATGGTTGTAGTCGGTGATCATGTTTTTCCACTCGAAGTGAGTTTTTCCCAAATTGATAAAGTTGTCCAGCCGCATCGAGTACGCCTGTTCCCGCAGAATCTCGGCTTGGGCATCGAGCAAGTTGAAATCGCCCTGAGCACGGGTCAAAGCGGCCTGCCCGCGCAGCACGCCTTCCTGATAGGTCGACGAATGGCGATGGGGTGCCTCGGGAGGCGAAAACGCAAACGATGCTTGTGGATCACGGTCGATCCAGGCGCTGGTTTCGGCTTGGCTTGTGGTTGTGAACAAAATCGCGACGACGGCGGCGAGCATGGGGAGTGTGCTACGCATGACTGGGTCTCCTATGTGTGGGTGAGGAAGTTGTTGAATTGGCGACTCACCCTTACAAGCGAAAACCGCCGCCCAAACGGACAGAAAATTCTCAAAAAATTTCCTCGCCCTCAAAAAAATGGCCGAAAACCGCCAAAAAACGTCACGCCCATTTAGCCCCGGGTGATTTTGAAAGTCCTGCTTTCAAATACACCCGGGGGTGCCCGGGGCCGCCCTGGTTCCACCTTTGCCCCC
>Ga0163151_10000784_pt1 | contig 55294 bp, 49 predicted proteins | sample OliLakLV19MP5IB2_FD_145596 | JGI IMG/M metagenome (GOLD analysis project Ga0163151, IMG submission 145596) | Freshwater microbial mat bacterial communities from Lake Vanda, McMurdo Dry Valleys, Antarctica - Oligotrophic Lake LV.19.MP5.IB-2 | ecosystem: Environmental > Aquatic > Freshwater >... | reverse complement strand
ATTTGGGAAGCTTATACCTATATTGAACTATTGGGGTGGTGGACCTTCTCCTGTAACGGCATTTTTGGCCTCTCGATACACGTCGTCGAACGGCGTATTAATGCCAGGGAAAAGGTCTATTTGGTATTCAGTTTTTAACTCCAATAATACTGCTAATGTAATTCCAATTATAAAAATCACATAGATAATTCCAAAAACCTGCTCTATAAGTTTAGATCTCTCGTGTTCAACCAGTTCATCTAAGGCATTTTTCTGCCTGCTGTTTTGGGTATTCTTAAATAAAGGTTCAGATTTTCCTATGGTTTTCAAATTGAAACGAATGTAAAACAAAATCTTAAAACGCGTTACAATAATATCTCAAATGGGCATAAAAAAAACTTTGCGCTGCTATGAGAATTTTACTTCCCTTGCTGCACAAAGTTTTTTTTGTTTAACTTAATTTATTTCGCAAATGTTAATTTATTTCGCAAATGTTAATTTTAAATTCGCTTTAATTCCATGTGCAACTGCAGAATTCTCAAATATGGCAAATCCAAACATATAATCTTTTGCGATATCCCACTGAACGTCATTTGCTAAATCTGTAGTTGTTAGCGGTCTTTTAATTTCAAATACCCATCCAGTGCCAGTATGGTTTCCAAAAGTAATGATATCGCCTCTGCTGCCTAATACGGTGCCTTTGTTCATAATGCTAGGGAATCTTTTTGTACCAGTTCCAGTTTCATATCCTCCTGTAGCAGGGTCAATTGTTCCTCCATTATAGGTTAATATACCGTTTTCATCTACTCCTGTTATTTTTTTTGCTGTACCATTTGCAGTATCTGAAACATTAATCCAAAAGTAATTGGTATTATTTGGTATAATCCACAAAGGAACTGAAACATTTGCCGCTCCGTTGTTTAAAGTTTGTTTGTTATCAAAAACTCCTCCTCCAGTATTGGCATCTGAACCACGTCCACCATCTGCTTTTTCTGTTGCTGTAGGGTTGTTAAGGTCTACAACAGAAATCATTTTTTGATCGTCTGTTTGATTGCTTGGTCCTGTTCTTACACCTTTATAATGCCACATATCAATAGTTTCTCCAACTTCGGTATAATGCTTGTTTTCGGTATCAAATCCCTTGGTTTTATCTACTGCATGACAAGTGTTGTAACAGGTATTTGCATTCCAATCTGCACCTGCAGTTGCGGTAGGCCATAAAAAGGCAAATTTATCTTCATAAAACTTGTCTGTTGCATTTAATGGTTTTTTGCTTTGTTGTTTCCACAACTTTGTTGTGCCATTAAAATACCACGACATGCGATCTAAACTTTTCGTAGGATCTTTATATTCTAAAAGGATGTATAGATTATTTACATCGTATTGAGAACGCATGGTAAATTCATATTTTTCTCCTTGGAAAAATGCGAAATCGGCAGCTAAAGAGGCTGAAGTTGGAACTGTGGCAGTATTTGACAATACATCACAATTGGCCCATGATGCATCTATTAGGCCGTCCAAAGTTGGCGCAGTAGTGGTAAATTTAGCATTTAGTATGGTTGCACTTGTAGCGGGCGTTGCAGGTGGATCGTTGGTATCTTCTATTTTTTTCTTACAAGAGCCCAAAGTGAGCAAGGCAATAATACCCACTAATGATAAAATTGAAATTGTCTTTTTCATGTTGTTATATTTTTAGTTTTAAAACAAGTGATAATTTTTAGAGTATTTTTTAGCCTCTAATTCTTTATCAAAGAGCGCTAAAACTGGTGAAACTAATCATGACAATGCTTAACTTATAATGTGATATTAGTCACTATATATTTCATTTTCGCCAATTGAATAAAAAGCGATATTTTGAATCCTTTTATAAGGTTTATTGGCAATCTGGAAGAAATTACTTAAAAAAAATCTATGGCAAGCTATTTGCAGCTAATTTTTTATTAATTTAGCAACATGAAAAATACATTGATTTTATTGATTTTTACCTTTTTTACCTTTAGTGCTTGGGCTCAAAAAGACGCGCAAACAATGCCAAATATGGTTTTAAAAGACATGAATGGTAAGTCAAAAAACATGGAAGATTACTCTAAGAGTGGAAAAATTACCATCGTGAGTTTTTGGGCAACTTGGTGCTCTCCATGTAAAAAAGAACTCAATAATGTTCATGATGTTTACGATGATTGGAAAAATAAATACGACCTTCAATTGGTAGCCGTTTGTACAGATAATGCAAGGAATACACAAAAGGTAAAGCCTTACGTAGATGGTCAGGGCTGGGATTTTGAAATCATCATGGATATAAATCAAGATTTGCAAAGGGCGTTAAATATTGTTCAAATTCCACATACTTTTTTGTTGGATCAAAACGGAAAAGTGGTTTACCAACACAGCGGTTATGTAGAAGGTGATGAGTTTGCTTTGGAAGAAAAAATCAAGACTTTGATGGAGAAAAAATAATGCGTAGCTATCTTTTAGTTTCCGTTTTTATAGCCCTTTGTGCAATGAATCTCACTGCGCAAAGGGCTTCTTTTTTCTATCAAGCCAATTCGGTTCAGACCGAAATATTTTACAAACAATGGCAGGCTTATGCCCTCCAAAAACCGAAAATACCCTTGCAATTTGTCACAGAAAAGGGCAGCGAGTGTGCTTTCGACGGATTTGGATTTAATGGCATGCCCCAATTTTTATGCACGTGTAATAATTTAGATGCGGCCAAAACACTAGGCACAGAGCAGCTTTGGAGCGGTGGTTCTCTTGGTCTGAACCTATCTGGCGTTGGCATAAATAAATTGGGTATTTGGGATGGCGGAACCGTGCGTGCTACTCACCGCGAATTATTTGGACGGGTATGGGTAATAGATAGCACCGGGGCCCAAAGTGCGCACAGCACGCAGGTTGCCGGAAACATGATTGCCGGCGGCATACTTGCTAATGCAAGGGGAATGAGCAACCAAGCGCAACTGCGAAGCTGGAACTTTACAAACGATAATGCCGAAATTATTGCCGCTGCACCAGATTTATTGCTGTCTAATCATTCTTACGCTTCTGCCACCGCCTGGCAATTTATTGGCAATAATTGGTATTGGTATGGCGATTCTTCTTTGAATACTACCCGCGATTGGAAGTTTGGATACTATGATAATCGAAGTAGAATTTGGGATAGTGTGCTTTTTCAAAATCCTTATTATTTGATAGTGAAGGCTGCTGGTAACGACCGTGGCAGTGGCGTGGCGGCTAATACCACTCATTATTATTGGAATGGCACCGCTTGGGCGCTTACCAATACCACCCGCGATACGGTTGGACCATACGATTGCATTTCAACTTTTGGCAATGCAAAAAATATTTTAACCATTGGCGCCGTAAATGTAATTCCCAATGGATTTTCTGGTCCCGCCTCGGTTTCTATCTTGTCGTTTAGCAGTTGGGGGCCAACAGATGATGGCAGAATTAAACCAGATTTGGTGGGTGCCAGTGGCGTTATTTTTACAACTACTTCTACGCATGATTCGGCTTATGCAAATTTGGGCGGAACTTCCATGTCGGCGCCCAATGTAACTGGCTCTCTATTGCTCTTGCAACAATACTACCATCAATTAAAGGGTAAGTATATGCTAGGCGCTAGTTTAAAAGCATTGGCCATACACACGGCTAACAGGTGTAAAGCAGGGGTAGGTCCAGATTATGAATGTGGTTGGGGCTTGCCAAATATTTCTAAGGCTGCTTTGTGCTTAAAGGATTCTGTTTATAATACGCTATTAGAAACCCAAATAAACAACCTTGATTCGTTTGGTTTAGATGTTTATTATACCACTGGTGATACTTTAAGAGCCACGCTTGCTTATACAGATTATGCCGGCATTACGGCTGCGCCTGCCTATAACGACACGAGCCTAAAATTGGTGAATGATTTAGACATGAGGTTGCTTAATATGAGCGGCAATGCAGTTGTTTTTCCATTTGTGTTAAATCCTGCTAATCCTGCTTTGCCGGCAAGCACAGGAGACAATAAGAGAGATAATGTAGAGCAATTATACAGTACTTCTTTGCCCACGGGTAGGTATAAAATTGTGGTAAAACACAAGGCTAATTTGAGGCTTAATTTGCCTCAAAAGTTTTCTTTGGTGGTGAGTGGTGCGCCATTGTATAACCCAGCTTTGCCTGTTACTTGGCTTAACTTGCAAGGAGAACAGCATGCTTGGAATGAGGTACTCATAAATTTTGCCTGTGCCCAAGAAATTAACGCCAAAGAATTTGTGGTGGAGTATAGCACCGATGCCCAAAACTTTGTTTCTGTTGGAACCGTTGCATCGAAAAGCACCAATAGCTTTGCGGTGAGTAGGTATGCTTTTATACACCAAATTTCTTTGGGTACGCCAGTAATTTGTTATTATAGAATAAAGCAAATAGACTTAGATGGGCATTTTACTTACTCTCAAGTTATAGCGGTAAGTGTAGAGATAGATTGGCGGATAAATAGCATTACGCCTAATCCATTTACAGCAAATTTTAATGTATCAATATCGGCATCAAAAAGTGTTCAATTATATTTTGAGTTGTATAACTTATTGGGCCAAAATAAAATGAGTTTTACTGAGGGTCTGAACCAAGATAAAATTATCCCAATAGATGCGAGTACACTTGAATCTGGGGTTTATATTTTAATGATTTCGGAAATTGGTTCAGACCGAAATTACAGAAAAAAGCTAATAAAGCAGTAGCCTTAAATGGCTTGCATAAAGGCATCCAACTTGGCTTCTGTTTCTTTGCTAATTGGCGCCAATGGTAGGCGAACCACGTTTTGGCAAAGACCCATTTTGCTCATAATATATTTTACGCCACCCGGATTTCCTTCAATGAAAATGCCTTTCATCATGTTATAAAGGTTATAATGAATTTGACGGGCTTCTTCAAATCTTCCATCTAAACCCAACCGCACCATGGTAGAGAATTTTTGAGGGTAAGCCTGACCAATAACTGAAATTACGCCACTCATTCCCATGGCAATAAATGGCAAGGTAAGGTTATCGTCGCCCGAAATAATATCGAAATCTGCCGGCTTTTCGTTCATTAAATCCATGAATTGTTCTGGGTTTCCGCTGGCTTCTTTGATGGCAACAAATTTTTCGCTGGCATTGGCCAATCTTAAGGTAGTTGCGGCGCTCATGTTAGAGCCTGTTCTGCCTGGTACATTGTATAAAATGATGGGCAATTCTGCGTGTTCTTCTATGGCCATGAAGTGCTGGAAAATACCTTCCTCACTGGGTTTATTATAGTAAGGACTCACAGAAAGTAATGCATCAAACCCACTGTAATCGAATGATTTTAGGGTGTCTATTACTTCTTGTGTATTGTTTCCACCGAGGCCAGCAACGCATGCCACTTTTCCTTTGGCTCTTTCTTTAATAAAGGTGTAAATAGCAGATTTTTCTTCCTTGCTTAAAGTTACACTTTCTCCTGTGGTACCAAGGGCAACAAGGTATTCTACGCCACCCGCAATGCAATGATTTATGATGTTGTCTAATGCATCAAAATCGATGCTATAATCTTTCTTAAATGGGGTAATAAGTGCTACGCCTGTGCCTTTCATGCTTTTTATATTAGTGGCACAAAGGTAAGCTTAAAGAATGGAAAATCCGAGATTGAATGCTTACAAATTGGCCTTCCACAAAACCTTGGAGGCATATTCGCCCCAGTCTTTTAGGGCAAGAGAGAGTTCTTTGTTGTATGCCTTAAAGTTTGTTTTTTTCGATTTAGATTTTGGCAATACAAAGGTGGTTTCTGGAATAAGTTGGGTTTCGTTTTTGGTGGCAAAATAGGTGAGGTTTAACCTTGGCATCACCAACCCTAAAATCATACCTGGCAATCCATTGAAACTTTCTGGTCCGCCATTAACCGGAATCTCATCGGTATAAAAAGCAATCACATAAATTGAATCCATTAAAATGGTACTTGCCTTTCTGCAGTTGTATCCTGCTATGTTTCTATATTCATCTAACATGGTCCATTGTAAGGCTGGCAAGCTATCTTCTACGCGGTACGATTTATCATAAATGATTTTTTCTGCTTGGAATGTCTTGTTTGTATAGTCAATTAAAACGCTGTTTGAGTTGGCTACTTTATTCCAAGTAAATTGCGGACTTTCATCTTCCAAACTTATTTTGTAGAAACTTTTTTGAACGGTATAACTCAACTGAAATTGATCTACTTTATACTTGGGCATGTGTTTCAATCTTTCCTCTGTCCAACTATTGACTTCGGTAAACTGTTTGTGCATGTTTTCCTTTCTTTCGAAGGTGATGACGCCGCTGAGGGCTAGATTCTGAGCGCAAACGGATTGGTTCAGACCGAAAAAGAAAAGGAATAAAATTGGGAGGTTTAGGTATTTTTTCATGTAACTATTTTTCTGCACTTGTTAAAATTATACGTTAGATTAAGCATGCTATGTATGTAACTATTTTTCTGCACTTGTTAAAATTATAGGTTAGTTTAAGCATGCTATGTATGTAACTATTTTTTAGGGCCATTGTTAAAATTATAGGTTAGTTTAAACATGCTATGTATGTAACTATTTTTCTGCACTTGTTAAAATTATATGTTAGTTTAAGCATGCTATGTATGTAACTATTTTTTAGGGCCATTGTTAAAATTATATGTTAGTTTAAGCATGCTATGTATGTAACTATTTTTTAGGGCCATTGTTAAAATTATAGGTTAGTTTAAGCATGCTATGTATGTAACTATTTTTTAGGGCCATTGTTAAAATTATACGTGAGGTTAAGCATAAAATAGCGCCTTAAAACAATATACGTGTTTTCATTTATATAATTGCTGTTGGCATTTCGGCTGAACCCAATATTCTGATTAAGCAGATCGTTGACCCCAATTTTGGCGATTAAATTTTCGTCTTTTCTAAATTTATAAGAGATATAGGCACTCACAATTACGGTGTTATTATTCTTGCTAAACACCTGTGTTTGTTGCCTAATATTCCATTGAGCATCTAAAAACCATTCAAACTTTTTGGGCAACATAATATTGGCACTCCCATACACAGAATAGGTAAAAAACTCCGTGGTAACATCTGGCCTTAGGCTTGTTTTAGAACTGTTGTAGGTAACAGAAGGCGAGAAGCTAAATTCGTATTTATCTTCCTTTTCAAAATAAATGTTTAGGTCGTATGTTGAGTTAAAATTTACGTTGGTATTGGATAGGGTATTGATAAAATTGGCACTTTTATATAGCGCGCCATTTAAACTTTGGCTAATGCCCAAATTGAGTTTGGGTATCTTAAAATAATATTGCAAATAAGCATACATGTTTTGATTGCCATCTACATTTACCGTTTTATAAATTCTTCTTCCTAGCTTGTCTACCTCATCGTAATTGGCAAAATCGTTAAAGGTATAACTGTAGCTTGTGCTTATATAAATACTTCTGCCCGAAATAGGTTGATAGCTGTTGTAGGATAAGCTAAAATCATTGTCGAATTGCTGACCCAAATTTGGGTTGCCTTTAAAAATTACTAAGGGATTGCTTAGGTCTTGAATGGGATTTATTTGCTGTAAAGTGGGTTGCCTGGTTGATCCATAATAATTAACGCGCAGGTTTTTAGAAGTTGATATTTTATAGTTCAAAGCCGCTGCCGGAAACAGGTTAAGGAAGTTCTGATATTGTGTAGTATCTCTAATATTATCTTGCTGGGTGAGGTTGGTTTGACTAAGTCTGCCACCAAAATTTGCATTTAATTTTTTAGTAATTTTCCTAAAAGTGATGCCTCCTTTTTGAATGCCAATATTATAATTTAAGTCGTTGCTTAAAGTATCTACCCTGTCGCTATAATTTCCGCCAAAAGATTTGTTATAGGTATTAATGCTCGAGTGATTTAAAGTTAAATGATAATCGTAATCTGCAATTACTGACCATGTTTTAGAAAGAGGTTCTGTATAGGAGAGTTTTGCCCCAAAATTATTTCCGTTTTCATCCACTCTTTTAAGCTGATCCAAGCTTTGTTCGCTGTTAACACTAGAATCGCCATTAAAAAAGGTTGTTTCTGATTTTAAACTTCCATCGCTTGCGTTTTGGTTAAATTTATGATCGGCCAGGAGTGAAACAGAGCGACCTAATTTCATGAATTTTTTGTTTAAGAAAAACGAATAATTGCCATTAGTACTTGAACCAATATTGTTGTTTTCTCTTTTGTTTCTATTCACAATTTGTGAGAGTCCGTTAAAGTTTTCTGACGAGAATTCGTTTTGGTTTTCGTAAGTGGTTTGCGTGGCATTTGCCTTAATGGTTAAGGTGCTTAAGGAATCGAGTTTAAATTCAACTTTACCCGTTAGGTTATTCGCGGTGCGGCGGTTATCCATTTTGTTCAATTGGGTATTGAAGTACATGGTATCGGGCAAAATGTATTGCGTAAAATTCTTATCAATTCCCTTTACCAAGGTTTGCCTGTGAGTAGCAGTAAGGTTATACCCAATTTTATCATTTTTAATTTTATCCGAAAAATTTCCGCCTAAAAAAAGCGATTGGGGTATCCCGTTTCCATTATAAGCATTTGGATCAGACTGATAATAAGAATACATATACCCAGAGGCATCATCATATTCTACATTGTTGCCACCCATGTACTTTTCCCTGTCGTCCCAATCAAGTCCGGTTTTATTGGTATTGCTAAGAGTTGAAAATACAGAAGCCTTTCTTTTGTTCTTAAAGTTGTTGTACATGGCCTCGCCTTCATACCTGTTTTCGGTGCCAAAAGTGGTGGGTACTCCATCAATTTTACTGTCGTTTTTGGTGCCTAAACCTGCTCCAACTTTTCCAAAATATCCCTTTTTGGCATCCTCTTTTAGGGTAAGGTTAATGGTCTTTTCCTTGGTACCATCGTCTATGCCTGTTTGTTGGGTAGTTTCGCTTTTTCTATCAAAAACCTGCACGGTTTCTACATTATCGGCCCGTATATTTTTGGTTGCAATGGTTGGGTCATTGCCAAAAAACTCTTCACCATCTACTAAAACTTTTTTTACTTCCTCGCCATGGGCCGTAATTTTACCATCTTTATCAACTTGTAAGCCAGGTAGTTTTTTAAGTAAATCTTCTACATTCGAATTCTTGTTGGTTAAAAAAGAATCGACCAAGAACTCTGTTGTATCGCCTTTAATTTTAATGGCCGATCTATCTTTAATGAGCACCTCACGCAATAAATTTTCTTTGGTTAACAAGGAAATATAACCCAAATTTAATTGTTCATTTTCCTTTAAAACCAAGTTCTCTTCATAATCTGCATAACTAGGGCGCGTTATCAGCAATTGGTAAGTATCGGCAGGTAACTGGCTGAACCTAAACTCATTTTTGGTGTTCACGAATTGAGTTCTATATAAGATGCCATTCTTTTTTATAAGCGATACGCTCGAAAAGGCCATGGGCTTATAATTGTTGGTATCCTGAACCATTCCATAAATAGTGGCTTCTTGGCATTTGCCTAATTGGGGTAATAATACCAAGGCAATTATAATTGCCCAAAGGGTGTAAATTGTTTTCATTGATGCTCAAATATGCACTTGCTAAACGCAAATTTCCAATAATATGTTATAAGCGGTTTTATTTTTGTTTGTAAATGGGGTGCAAGATTGCCCTAATTAAATTAAATTTGTGCAAAATTTTTAAGGTGGTTAAGCAAAATAAGGAATGGTTTGTAGATTGGTTCGATTCGCCCTATTACCATATTTTGTATGGAAACAGGGATTATCAGGAAGCAGAATTTTTTCTGAATAACCTCATTAATCGGTTCAAACCAAATGAAGCTTCTCAAATAATTGATTTGGCTTGTGGCAAAGGCAGGCATTCTATTTACCTCAATTCTAAAGGTTATCAGGTTACAGGAGTCGATTTGTCTGCTCAAAGTATAGCCCAAGCGAAATTAAATGAAAATGAAAATTTGCGTTTTGAAGTACGCGATTTGCGTCATTTAGATTTGCCTCAATCTTTCGATTTTGCACTTAATTTATTTACGAGTTTTGCCTATTTCGATAATTTTGAAACCGACTTATTGGTGCTGAACCAAATTAAATCGGTGCTTAAACCAGACGCTTATTTACTCATAGATTTCTTTAATGCCAAAAAGGTTATTCAACAGTTGGTTTACGAAGAATCTATTACCCGAAATAACATTCAGTTTCTTTGCAAAAGAAAAGTGATGGATGGCAAGATTGTGAAGGACATTAGCTTTAGCGATAAGGGCATTGATTATAATTTTCAAGAAAAAGTTCAAGCGCTCTTGTTAGCAGATTTTGAATCGCTACTTTTAAAAGCAAACTTTAAATTGATTGATGTTTTTGGTGCCTACGATTTATCTGCCTTCGATGAAAATACCAGCGATAGACTCATTTTAATTGCCCAAAATTCAAATGTTAGATAACTTACTTCAATTTGATAAGCAGTTCTTTTTGGCCATTAATAATGGATTAGCAAATTCGTTTTTCGACTTTCTATGTCCTTATCTCAGGATGCAAGAGTTTTGGTATCCTTTGTATGCTGTAATTATCTTTTTTATTGTTAAGAAATATAGCAAAGAAAGTTGGAAAATTTTATTAGCTGTAGCCCTCATGATAGTGGCTACAGACCAGTTTAGTGCCAATTTAGTTAAGAATACTTTTATGCGCTTAAGGCCTTGTGCCGAACCAAGCTTAGATGGATTGGTGAGGCACTTAATAGATCGCTGTGCGGGCTATAGTTTTATGAGTGCCCACGCAACCAACCATTTTGCCTTGGCCGTTTTTATAGCCTTCTTTTTTAAAGAATATAAATGGCTAAAATGGACCTTGTTATTTTGGGCATTCAGCATTGCTTTTTCTCAAGTTTATGTGGGTGTTCATTATCCATTCGATGTTATTGCTGGTGGCTTAACCGGTATCCTTTTTGGCACAGCCTTTTCTAAATATGTTTCAAAATATTTAAAACCATTATCATGAGTCTTTTGTGGTTATTCTTATTGCCTCTTGGTCCCTTAATTGGAAGTTATCTTGCCATAACTAGCACCAAAAAATTTCAGGAAGAACTCAATTGGTTTTTGGCTTTTGCAGGTGCCTATTTATTGGGAATTACCTTGTTGAATTTAATTCCAGAAGTGTTTCAAACGTTCGATCCATACAAAGGCTTATTGGTTTTGGCGGGCTTCTTTTTTCAGATATTTTTAGAGCGCTTTTCAGAGGGCATAGAACACGGACACATGCACATTCACCACAAGTTAAAAACCAAAGTAATTCCCTTTGGCATTGTGGCCTCCATGAGTTTGCATTCGTTTACAGAAGGTATTCCCATTGGCTCACTTTTAATGAATAACAACCCCAGTTTTTACTCCCTGTTATTTGGTATTATCCTGCACGAAATTCCAGCCGCCTTTGCCCTAATAAGTATCCTAAAAGGCATTCACATTGCCACAAAATCTTTGCGTAATATTAGCTTAATATATGGCGCCATGGCTTTGCTTGGTTCGGCCATCAGTATCTATTTAAAGTCAAGCATTAACGAAGAATTTTTCGATTATTTTATGGCTTTTGTAATTGGCACATTTCTCCACATTTCAACTACCATTTTATTCGAAAACACAGAGCAACATCACTTCAGCAAAAAGAAATTATCTGCCGTATTTATCGGCATTGCCTTAGCCACCCTCATTAGCCTCGGGTTGCATTAATATCGAAAAGAGGAAAAGTCTTGTAAAAATTGGTAGCTTGCCTTTATTACGTTGAGTAATGGCCCGAAGGATTGTTACAATTAATTTTATCCAATATATACTACCTAGAACCTTAAATAGCTTTTGGCTATTTAATATTTACAATGGTAATAATACCATTACTTAAATAGAATTAAATTAGTCCAAAGGCAATTTAATTTTAGTATGGTAAATGCTTAAATACAAATTGTTTAGTCCAAATAATTTTGAACTATTACCTATTGCGTGCAGGTATATTTTGTTTAAAATGTGGATCGGTTCAGACCGTATTAATTTTTTTGCTGCTAGAAATTGACTTTTAAACTCACCCAAATATTTCTTCCTGGTGCGCTAATTCCGCTGGCAAAGGCGCGGTAATTTCTATCGAGTATGTTTTCTATTCCGGTTTGAACCAACACATTTTCTGATTTTGTAAAAGTATAAGCCGCAATTACATTGAGTGTGTACCATGTTGGCATGCCTGTACTGGTGGCATATTGCAGGTTGTCTTCGCCGCTAATGCTATAATCAGATAATTTTTTTGCGCCATTGTATAAGCTCGATGCCGTTACTTTAAGTCGTTTGTATTGATAGTTAATGGCCGTTCTTCCAAACATAGGCGGAATGTGGTCTAAGGGCATTTCACCATTCATTTGTACCCTGCCATACGTGTAATTGAGGTACCATTCTATGCTTAATTCTTTTATAGGCTTATACGTAAATCCCAAATGATAGCCCATTACTTTTCCTGTTTGTGCATTCACATACATTTGAATGGCGGTAAGCTTACCATCATACCCCACGCTGTCTATGCCATTAATGCTTGCTTGCTTTATAACCAAAGCATCCCAGATATGGGTATAATATATATTCGATTGAATATAGATTTTTTCTCCCACCGCAATATTGATTCCAAGCTCGGTATTAAGTGTTTTTTCTGAACCAATTTTTCCATTTGGCAAAATTACCGCCTCACCCGATTTTGAATCGAAGGTCTTACCAATATCATCTACATTTGGCGTTCTATAGGCATTGCCAACATTTAGGTAAACCCTAGATTTTTCTGAAAGCATGCGTATAATGCCAATATTTGCAACCACAGATAAATTTTTTTGCGAAATGGCATCGGGTAGAAAAGAGTAGAACTGTTTGTCGGTAAATTTGCTTTGCAAGGATGTTTGGTTAACCCTAATTCCCTCGGATATAATCCACTTATCAATTTCTTGGTTAACGCTTAAATACGCTCCTAGGGTGCTCATTTGGGAACCTCCATCTGGATACCTTGCACTGGCGGCCGTTTTTATGTTCTTATCAATATCAAATGCATTTGCCTTTGAGTTTACCTGGTTATAAGTCCACTCGGCACCATACCGCAATTCGTGCAGGCGTATCCTTTTTTTCATGTCGAGATTTAAGGAATAAACCTTAACATTTTCTATTCGGCTGGTTCGTATAGGTTTATTGAAGTTCCTAGAAATCCTGCTTTCTTCTATTTGTTGAAAAGCACCAATAAGCCTAATTTGATCGGTTAATTTTCTTTGTTTGGTGTCCTCAAATTGATAGCTCCCTAAATAAAATTTTTCTGGTCCGTAATACCATTCCGCAAATTTTGGGTTGCTTCCATTCATTTCGCTGAGCCTATCATAGCGCGGCACATTGGTAGATTTACTGTTGTGAAAGGATACAAGGTGTTGTTGGTAAACCTTTGCTTGGTATAGTAGTTTAAACAAAGCGTTTTCTTGTTGGTAGGCGCTGCCAATTTGTTTGCTTGGGTCGCTATTGTTTAAGGCAACATCTTGGTTATTTAGCCTTGCTTGGTACACATTTCTGAGACCTAGGTTTCCCATGGCGGCATTCCGTTGTTTGCCTTGCATTAAATCACCAAAATCACTTAAAGAATAGCTCGCTAATAGGGCAATTTTTTTATGCGAAAAACTTAAGCCTACACTGTTGCTTATTTCTTGGTTTACGCCACTGTATCTTGCATTATAATATCCTTTTAGTCCCGTATTTATCTGTGGTTTTATGCTCACAAAATTAACCACTCCGCCCAATGCATCTGAGCCATACATAAGGCTGCTTGGTCCAAATAATACTTCTACAGCTTCTAAATTATTTTGGTCGATCCTAATAATATTTTGTAAATGTCCGCCTCTATAAATGGCATTGTTCATCCTTATGCCATCTAATACCAATAGAATTTTATTGGCTTCAAACCCTCTCAAAATTGGGCTTCCACCGCCTTGCTGACTTTTCTGCACGGCAACCTGACCAGTTTCTTGAAGTAAATCTGCGGTGCTTTGTTTGTTGAGGAATTGAATTTTTTTGCGGTTAATAATTTCTACTTGCCGCGGTATATCTTTTTTCTTTTCAGAAAACCGATCTGCCGAAATGATTAGTGCATCTAAATCATATTGCGTGCTATCAAACTTTTGCGCCGTAGAAATAGTGACTACCAAACTTAGAATAAATAACAGACGAAATTTTTGCATTGAAAGATTTTTAGGCATTGCAAAATATATAATTCAATGTAGAAATTGTTGCTTTTTATTTGCAGGTGGAAGCGGACATGCTTCGTATTTGCCAAAGAGTTTATACCGCTTGGAAGCAATCAATTTGTATATAAAAAGATTGACTGAATTTGGAAGGTATTGAAAGATCAAAAAGGCCCTAATAGGGTAGGGCAGCATGCGCAAAATTTCGAATGCAGCATGGTGGTATGTATAGATCTTACCTGAGCTATAAAGGATAATAGAATCTATATTGTATGCAATATTATATTGTTTTCTAATTGTCTGACCCAATTCTGATTGAAGGGCAGAAAAATAGAATCGTTGGTTTGGATCGAACCGAATAATGAGTTTAACAAAGAAATTGCAGAGCGCACAATAACCATCATAAAATAGGATGGGAGATTTCATTATCGTTTACTTTTTAACCTTGTCTGGGTTAAATTCTATAGGAGAAAATAAGTGTAACATGAGCACACGTGCGTATCTATAGGTAATTGGAGAGGTGAGTATAAGCGCGCTTATGATGGGAATAATATAGGTCCAAAAACCAGCTTTGCCATTTGTTAACCACAGTATTGATCCGCCTAAAACCAGCATTAACCCAACTGTTATGGCATAACTTACATACATGGCTCCCCAAAAAAAACCGGGCTCAATTTCATATTTTAAACCACATACTTTGCAATTGGTGTCCATCTCCATGAACTTAGTTAAACTCCAAAATGGGTAATTAAACATTTTACCACTTTGGCACTGCGGACATTTAGCTTTTGCTATCGAAAGTAGCCTAGATGGTTCATAAGAATCGCACATAATTTTACGGAATAAGTGAGTTGATATTATTCGAATTTTGGGCTTTTTTTTCTTTGTATTTTTTGTAATAAACAAATCCAAAAATCCCGGCAATTGCATAAGGTAGAACCAATAAATAAAGGATGCCATCATTTAGTGTATTGCCCACATTGGTTCCGCCATCTTCACGGGCTTTTTCAATGTTGCTTTTGCACATGGCACATTGGCCAAAAGATGCAGGTAGGGTTAAAATATGAATCAATAGGAAAAAACTGAAAACTATTCCTCTTAATTTTATCATGTGGCAAAGATAGGTTTTGAAATGAACTTAATGAGGATAATATGGGCTAATCATCAAATATACGGCCACGCCTGTTATGGTAACATAAAGCCATATTGGGTAGGTAAAACGCACAATTTTTTTATGAAGTTCTACCTGCATTTGAAGGCCCCTGTAGAAACTAATAAGAATTAATGGTAACACAATGGCCGCTAAAATAATGTGGCTTAACAGAATGCCAAGATATAGCGACCTGTAATCTGCACCTTCCGGAAATTTCGTTTCTGGCGCCATCCAATGGTAAAGGATATAGCTAACTAGAAAAACACTGCTTAATAAAAAGGCCGCCAAATTAATGGTCTTATGAGCTGCAATGTTTTTTTGTTTTATAAAGTAAAGCGATAATAATAAAAGGATGCTGCAAGTTCCATTAAGTATGGCGTTTAACTTGGGTAAGAAGTAGGTCCAACTTGGCAACTCACTTGGTACGGGTAAAACCTTTTTATTTAAAATAATTACCGCAATTAATACAAAGGCAGAAATGCCAATGGCAACTCTAAAAAATATTTTATCCTTATTTTCCTGGACGGTGGTATTCATATAACAGCACTTTTATATCTTCTTCTAATCTCTGAATTTCAACGTCACTAAAACTATCGTAAACGCCTCTAATTCGTTTTTCTTTGTCTACTAATATTAACTGCTGACTGTGGTCAATTGTTTTGTCTTCAATGGAAACGGGCAATAAAAATCCCCTACCAATTCCAAACAAATCAACATTGCTACTTCTTACAAAATGCCAGATTTTTGGATCGGCTTTATATTTCTTCGCATAGTTTAATAAAACGGGTACGCTATCATTCATTGGATCAACCGTAAATGAAATGAATTCTACTTCGGCAAATTCTTTGTATTTATCATATACTTTTGATAACCTGCGATTCATAGTAGGACAAACATCTTTACAACTCGCAAAGAAGAAGTTTGCTACAAAAATGCTGTTGTCAAAATCGCTTAAACTAAGCGACTTGTTATTTTGATCAACTACAGAGAAGTTGGGAATTTTATGGTAAATGGTATCCAATTGGGTGTTGCCATTTGGTGGAATGCGCTCGCCATAAAATGGCAAAGTTTTAAAATTCTGAGTTCCGAGATTCAGCAATGTGAAAATAACAAGCGGCACTACAAGTAGGCCCATTGTTATCCAAAATCCTTTTCTCTTCATTATTTAATCCACCTAAGAATGTTGGTGTAATCTCCCTCAAGAATCATAAGGGCAATAAAGAACAACACAAATACCATGGGTATAATAATAGAGTACATCAATGCTTTTTTCTCAAACTTCATGTGCATAAAGATGCCCACAATATAATAGGCTTTTACAACGCCTAAGAAAATGAATAACCAGTTTTTTATCATCGAATGGTACGACAATAAAATAAAGTATAATACAATGTCAATAATAGTAAAGGCAAATAAAATCCAGAATGTTTTCCAAATCTGGCTTTTCATATCCTTTGGAGTTTCTGTATGCTCTAAATGTTCGGTATGTTCCATTTTATTGAGTAATTAATATGTTAGTAAATAAATCAAATAAGGTAGAAAAAGGTAAATACAAATACCCAAACTAAATCTACAAAGTGCCAGTATAATCCTACTTTTTCAACCATTTCGTAATGACCTCTTTTTTCATAAGTGCCATTCAATACATTTATGTAAATAATCACGTTTAGCACTACGCCAGAAAATACGTGGAAACCATGGAATCCTGTTACAATAAAGAACAAAGCAGCAAAGGATCGTGGCCCGTAAGGATTGCCATATAAACGCGCTCCTTCACCAATAAAGGTTGTCCACTCCCAAGCTTGGCAACCCAAGAACATGGCACCACCAATAATGGTTAACAACATATATTTAGATACTTCGTCTTTAGCCATTCTATGTCCTGCCTCTACAGCCAAAACCATGGTAACCGAACTAAAGATTAAAATAAAAGTCATTAAACTTACAAAGAACAATGGCAAATGTAACCCATGAATAAAAGGAAAATGGTTAAACACCAATTCAGGGGAAGGCCAATGATCTTGTACAAATAATCCTGCTTGTTTCATCTGCTCCACAAAATCGTGTCCTACATGCGCCAAAGGCTTCACTATTGTATTAGGAATTGGCGATTGAAAGGAGTAGCGGATAAATCCATAAGCAATTAATAAAGATGAAAATGTAAATGCATCAGAAAGTAAGAAGATCCACATCATTAACTTTCCGTAGCTTACACTGAAGGGTGATTTACCACCGCCCCATATAAACTTTTTCTCCGTGCTTAAAGTGTTTGTAGCCATTGTTGATTTATGCTTTTTTTAGGTTATTAATTATCTATAAAGGTATAAGAAAAAATAAAGGTATAACCATAATATACCAATAAAATGTTGGTAGGTTACACACATGTTTAAATATAATGTTGCCTTGCTGTTTACCTTGTTACGAAGTGCTTCAATAAACATGATGCTTACAAATATTATCCCCGCAACTACGTGAAACAAATGCACGCCCGTAATTACATATACAAAGGAATTTGAAGGATTAGAAAAGGCAAAAAATACATTGTCTGCTATCAATTGTTGCCACGCATAAAACTGCCCAAAACAAAAGCCTATTCCCAATAAAAGGGTTATTCCTATCAATCCTTTTGTTTGACCCAATTTGTTGTTTTTAGCAGCAAAGTAGGCAAATTGAATTGCAATAGAAGAAAGGATAATTAAGATGGTATTGAAGTTAAAAAGCGATGGCAAATTAAAAATCTCCCAATTTCCTTCTCCTCTTCTAACAATATACGCACTGGTAAATCCAGCAAATAGCATCAAGCTAGCTATAATTAATAACCACAATACTAACTTCTTGGGATTAACCACAAAGTTAGATTCTTCGTTGTTTTGTATTATTGTGTTTTGCATGTTAAATTTTATCTATTAAATACCCCAATTGAACCATCGGCAAATAAATGAATGAGGCAAACATGAGTTTTTTCGCATCACTAATTTCGCACGACCTAAATAACCTAAAAGAATAGTAGCTTAACATTAAGCCACCCAAAGCGCCTATTACGGCAGATACAATTCCACTTACCCCAAATTGGTAAGGCAACATGCCAATAGGAATTAATGCCAAACTAAAAGTAAGTGTTTGAAGCGCTGTTCCTTTGTCTCTTCCGGGTGTAGAAGGCAACATTTTAAAACCTGCTCTTTTATAATCGTCATCCAATATCCATGCAATGCTCCAGAAGTGTGGAAATTGCCAGAAGAATTGTACACCAAATAATATAAGGGCTGGCATGTCAATTTTACCCGTATATGCTACCCAGCCCAAAAGAGTGGGTATGGCACCAGGGAAAGCACCCACAAAAACAGAAACTGGAGACACTCTTTTTAAGGGCGTATAAACAAATGCGTAACTCATTAATGCGCCCAAAGCCAACCAACCACTTAATGGATTTAAAAACACATGAATCATCACAACCCCAGTAACACCCATCAATAAGCTTACTATTGATGCCTCAGATACACTCATTCTATTGGTAGCAACCGGCCTGTTAGCCGTACGCACCATTAGTTTATCAAAGTCTTTTTCAATAACCTGATTGATGCCATTTGCAGCTCCCGTAACCAAGAAACCTCCTAAAGATAGCATCGCTACTTCAAACCAATTTATGGCACCAGAACTCGCCGTTAGGTAAGTAATTACCGATGAGAACACCACCAAAAAGGTCAGCCTAAACTTAACCAATTGGTTATAGTCGCTTAGCTTTCCCTTGAGATACCCAATCTCAACAACAGCTTCTTTGTTATCTATTAATTTTACTTCCACGTTTTAAACGTTATCTTTTTTTATACTAACTTTTGTAAACACCAAGATGGCAATAAATATCTGCAATCCAACTGTTAAACTTCCCAATGTTAGGTGAATGCTCTGAAACTGTGAAGGAAAACCCAAATTAGCCAAAATTACTCCTGTAAACGCTTGCGTAAACATTAAGGAAATTAAGGCCAACGACGATTTATATAGAATTGAGTTTCGCTCATATAACTGCTTAAATTTTCTAAACACAAATATGGATAAACCCAAATTCAACCAACTCCAACTTCTATGCGCAATAAAAATGAACCCCAAATTCTCTACCCACAAGCCCCTATTGTCTATCCTTTTCGCTACCTCATCAACGGCCTCTCTTACTTGTGTGCCACTTACGGTTTGAACCAAAGCAACCAATAAAGTAATGCCTATTACCAATCGCAGCATCTTAAACTCGCCATGTTGTGTAACCACAAAATCCTGACTAGCCGTAATGGTATAAATGAGCAAGGCAACAATTATTAATGCTATGAGCATATGTATAGTTACCATATAAACAGCCAAATCACTCGACACAACTTTTGCACCTATCCAACCTTGAATGCCAACCAGAATAAAGGCCAGAAAACTGAGCCAAAATATCTTCTTCTTGTCGCTTTTAAGATAAGGTATGGCAAATATCACCGTCAAGAAAACTAAAAAACCAATAAGCACACCAATCAAACGATTTACATATTCTATCCATGTTTTATACACGTCAAAATCTGCAATTTCTTTTCCGGCTACCGCAAATTGAGTTTTATAATCTGTGGGCAATTCACTGATATCGGTTGGGGGAACTAATTTACCAAAACACTTTGGCCAATCCGGACAACCCATTCCGCTTCCCGTACTTCGCACCAATCCACCTACAAAAATGAGAAAGAACACTGCCGCTATGGTTAATATGCCAAAGCGTCTAAATCTTATTTGTTGTTTACTACTTATCACTTTTTTTGAATTACTTGGTTCAGCCAATAAATGCCTGAACCAAACAATTATATTATGCCAAAACTGCGTCTGATTTTACACCATGGCTAACAGGCAAACCTTCTGTTTCATCCATAGGATCTACCTGGCCAGCATTAGGAACGTTCTGAGGTATAAAATCGTCGTCTGCTCCTGGCTTGCTATAGTCGTATGCCCAACGGTAAACGTGTGGAATTTCTCCAGGCCAGTTACCATGTAAATGCTCAACTGGAGCTGTCCACTCTAAGGTGTTCGATTTCCATGGATTTTGTGGGGCACGTTTTCCTTTGTAAATACTTAAAAAGAAGTTAGCCAAGAATATTAATTGTGCAGCACCACCCAAAATTGCAGCGATGGTAATAAATTCATTCATATCTACAAATACATTGAATTGATCGTAAGCTGTATTTGCGTAGTACCTACGAGGTACACCGGCTAAACCCATAAAGTGCATTGGGAAGAACACACAATAGGCAGAAATTATAGTCAACCAGAAATGTATATGTCCTGCAGTTTCATTCATCATTCTTCCAAACAATTTTGGATACCAATGATAAATACCACTCATCATACCAAAGATGGCCGCGCTACCCATTACCAAATGGAAGTGAGCTACCACAAAATAGGTATCGTGTAAGTTAATATCTAAGGCTGCATTTCCTAAGTAAATACCAGTTAATCCACCAGAAATAAAGAAAGATACAAGGCCAATGGCAAACATCATGGCAGGTGTTAAATGCAAATTACCTTTCCATAATGTTGCTAAATAGTTAAAGGTTTTTACTGCAGACGGTACCGCAATAATTAAGGTTCCCAACATAAATACCGATCCAAGGAAAGGATTCATACCGGTAATAAACATGTGGTGACCCCATACAATAAAGGATAAAATACCAATGGCTAAGATTGAACCAATCATTGCGCGGTATCCAAAAATTGGCTTACGTGCGTTGGTGGCAATAACCTCAGAGGTAATACCCAGTGCTGGTAATAAGATAATATAAACTTCGGGGTGACCTAAGAACCAGAATAAATGTTGGAATAGGATAGGAGAGCCACCGGTTCTTTCAATGCCTCCAGCAAACTCTGCAACGATTTCGGAAAGGTAAAATGAAGTACCAAAACTTCTATCAAATATTAATAACAATGAACCACCTAGTAATACCGGGAACGATAACAATCCCAAGATTGCTGTTACTAAAAATGCCCAGATAGTTAAAGGTAAACGGGTCATCTTCATACCTGTGGTACGCATGTTTAAAATGGTTGCGATATAATTTATACCCCCCAATAATGCCGAGGCAATAAAGAGTACCATGGCCGCTAACCAAAGTGTCATACCCGTACCCGAACCAGGAATTGCTTTAGGCAATGCAGATAGGGGCGGATAAACTGTCCAACCAGCAGATGCCGGACCACCATCAACAAATAAAGAGAATACTAGTACACAAGAAGAAGCAAAGAAAAACCAATACGACAACATATTCATAAAAGGTGATGCCATGTCTCTTGCTCCAACTTGAAGTGGAATGAGCAGATTCGAAAAAGTTCCGCTTAAGCCTGCTGTTAACACATAAAATACCATGATGGTACCATGTATGGTAATTAAGGCAAGGTAAAAATTAGGGTCTAGTTTGCCGTCTTTTCCCCAATGACCAAGAACTCCCTCTAAAAAAGGGAACTTCATGTCTGGATAGGCTAATTGTAAACGGAAAATTAATGACATTAACATTCCAAGTGTACCCATGATAATACCTGTGATAAGGAATTGTCGGGCAATCATTTTGTGGTCCATACTAAAGATATACTTCGATATGAAGTTATCTTCATGATGTTCATGCTCTTCCTGATTGTGGTGCAAATTGTGATCGCTCATATACGTTTATGTTGTTATAATCTTTTTTTGAATGATTTATTTTAAGGCAACTGCGTTTGCGTTGACTTTGTTAGCTACTAAAACACTTTGTGATTTTATCCACTTTTGATATTCTGCTTTGGTGTCTATCACTACTTTCATTTTCATTCTATAATGTGCACTACCACAAATTTTGTTACATAATAAAATATAATCAAATTCTGGCTTACCCATTTTGGTACGCATTTCTGCTGTAGTAACAGTAGGCGTAAAAGAAAACTTAGTTGGTAAACCTGGCACCACATTCATTTGTACCCTAAAATGTGGCATCAATGCACTGTGAATAACATCCTTTGCACGGAAATGTAAATCTATTGGTTGGTTAACTTCCAAATGCAATTCATTTGTAACGATATCATCGTATGCATTTACATCATTGGTATCAACTCCCAATTGATTCATTACACCAACTTCTCTAAAATTGTGCGCGCCTAATTTATTATCGGTTCCAGCATAACGGGCATTCCATCCAAACTGATAAGCAAAGATTTCTATTTTTCTAGCTTTCTCATCTTTTTTGTTCATCATAGCGTCCCAAGTAATTAACCCCCTAATAACCAAAACGGTTAAAACAATAGCAGGAATAATGGTCCACAACAATTCTATTTTATGGTTATCTGGATAATACAATGCTTTTCTTTTTCCATCTGCTTTGTATTTAAAGCCATACCAGAACAATAAAACTTGGGTAATAATAAATACTACCCCAGTTAAAATAAGGGTAATCATAAACATACTATCGTATTCAACACCATGTTCCGAAGCCGAACCAGCGCTAAACACCGTATGCTTGCTGTGCGCATAGAACTCCCAAAAAACAGCGCCCATGCCTATCACTAAAAATGCCAATAACAAAATTGAATTGGTGGCATTCCAGTTTAAAATTGGCTTTCCTTGAATTTGGCCAATTCTGGTTAATATGTTAATGACAACGGCAATAATTAATACCAATAAAATAGCCACAATAAAAAGCATCCAATTTACCTTTGAGCTCCAATCTTGCGTATCGGCAGCAACAACGGTGGTGCTCATCCCTGCGGTTTTAGGCGCAGCAGCTGGTGCTTCGCTTTCTGCCTTTATATAAGCAATAATCGATTTTATTTGAATATCACTTAAGCTTTCAAACGAGGTCATTAATGCGTTGTTATTGTCTGCGTATAATTTCACAGCAATAGGGTCGCCACTTTTTACCATGGCTTGCGAATTTTTGATCCATTTTACGAGCCAAGCAGCCTCTCTGCGTTGGTGTACATCTTTTAGTGCTGGACCAACCACTTTTTCATTTATGGCATGACAAGCGGCGCAATTTGCGGTATACAGGCTTTTACCTTCCTCTGCACTTTGAGCCAAAAGGCTGCTTGTGAGAGAAAGTAAAACTGCAATAACAAAGGTAATTTTAGATAACTGATTGAGAATCTTCATTTTTGTTAACTTTTTTAGGATTTCAGTTTGTTTAATATGGGCCGCAATATAATCAAAGTAATATTTTTGTAAAGTAGGAAATTAATTTAAATCATACTTTTTTGTCCTAACATTTGTTAGGTTGTAAAACTATTAACAAGGGATACAGAAAAAAGGTTTGGTTCAGACCGAAAAAAATAATTATTTTTTCATGGGGGTTTTGTAAATAACTGGAGCTTCTATTTTAGGATTTTGTGTAGGAGCTTTTTTGCCTTTTATTGGAGCCTTTAAGGTCTTGGCTGCTTTGGGCATTAAAACCGACCTATATTTTATGGAATCGGCTTTAGTTAAGGGTCTTTCGGCCATTATGCTATCTATTTCGGTTTGATCCGAATTTGCTTCTGCGCTAACTACTGGTGCTTTAATTAAATCTGGAATTAAGCTGGGGATAATTCTTGCACCAAAATCGCCTCCTTCTTTTAATTTAGGTGCGATGTAAATTTGGAGGTAATTTTTAGAAAAGGCAATGTCTTTAATGGATAATTCTGGGAAGCTTTGTTGACTAATTAATTTGCCCGTTTTTACTTCCCAAACTTTTATAACGCCATCGTTTGCACCGGTTGCGCAATATTTGCTATCGTCTGTAAAGGCAACTGCAGTTACTTTCCAACTTTCGACCTGTAATACCTGAACTTGTTTCCATGTTTTTAAATCCCAAATCCTAGCTGTTTTGTCATTAGAACCACTTATTAAAAATTGGTTATTGGCACTAATAGCCAAAACGTTTACAATGTCTGTGTGGCCATCTAAAGTCCTTACAATTTTGCCACTGGCAAGTGCTATTAATTTAATTTGTTTGTGGCTATGGGCAACAAATAAGTTAGCAGCATTATTGGCTAAACAAATATCGTTTATGGTATTACCCGTTAAATAGAATTTAATGGGTCTTTTGTTAATCAAATCCCACAACATAAGTTTTCCATCTTTGTCGCCACTAAAAATGTATTTACCTGTTCTATCGAAAACCAAGGCATTAACCGAACTAAGGTGGCGTTTGTTTAAGTCTTCTGAAATGGGAATAACTCTATATAAGGAGTCGTAAACTAAAATGGTATTATCGCTTGCGCCACTTGCAAACATATTGCCCGAAAAGCTATAGGCAATGGTGTTTATAGGTGCAGAATGTCCGGTTAATTTCTGAACCAATTTGTTAGGTGTGTCGGTTTGGTAAATGAGTACTTCATTATTCCAACCTGCTGTGGCCATCCTTTTATATTTTGAAGGACTTGCAACAATGGTGTTTAAATCATTGTTGCAGCCAGATAAAATTACTGGCGCTGTTTTTTCGTTTTCTTGGGCAAAAGAAAATAGGTAAATGAATGAAAATAAAGTACAAAGTATGGATCTTATCATGTGTCAAAAGTAAGGATTTAAGGGATTTTTACATAAAATCTTCTTAAAAATCTTCTTAAAAAACCCTTTTTACATGAAAAATTTAAGCATAACGATGATAAATCCGTATAGAAATGTGGCTAAAATTATTCCCCTTGAAGTAAAGATTTTATCGTTTTGGATAAATAAATAAAAAACGCCTAAATTAATAACACAACATAAGCTGAGTAGGGGAGATAATAGTTTTTCTTTCACCGAAACGTCAAGGAATTGGCTCAAACCTGAGGTTCTAAAATTGAAATAATAAAATAGCATGATTCCTATAGTGGGTGCTAGTAAGCCAATCAGAAATCCAATTAGGGTATTGTCTTTTAAATTAATTTTCATGGTCGATGTTCCATTGGTTTATTAGGCCTATTGAATTGTGTGCAGTTAAATCGAATTGTACTGGAACGATAGAGGCATAACCATTTGCCAGAGCCCATTCGTCGGTGTCATCGCCTTTATCGTAATTGACAAATTTTCCGGTGAGCCAATAGTATTTTTTGCCATTTGGATCTTGTCTTTCATCAAATTCTTCTTCCCATTTGGCAATTGCTTGTCGGCAAACTTTTGTTCCTTTAAAGGAGTCATTGTCAATTTTAGGGATGTTTACATTGAGCAAATTGCCTAGTGGCAGCCCGTTTTGTAAAATATTTTTTGCCACTGATCGGGCAATTTTTGAAGCCAAAGTGAAATCAGCATCGTAAGAAAAGTCGCACAAACTAAATCCCGCAGAAGGAATGCCTTCAATGGCTCCTTCCATGGCTGCGCTCATTGTTCCGCTATATAAAATATTGATAGAGCTATTAGAACCGTGGTTTATGCCCGACAATAATAAATCTGGTTTTCGGTGCATTACTTTGTCTACCGCTAATTTTACGCAATCTGCTGGTGTGCCGCTACATTGGTACGAATGGATTTCTCCGTAGGTTTTTGTTTTCTCTAAACGAAGGGGTTTAGAAATGGTCACTGCATGTCCCATGGCGCTCTGCGGACTATCGGGTGCAACCACTATAACCTCGCCTAGGTCTTTCACAGCCTCTACCAAAGCCCTAATGCCTGGAGCAGTTATGCCATCGTCGTTCGTAATTAATATGAGTGGTTTATCTTTCATTTCTTGCTGCGAAGAAAGATTTATTTTGTGACATTAAAAAAAGTGTTCGCCATTTAAAAAGGCGCTGGGTTAAAGTGGTCGTGCGACTCATCGTCTTCATTTAACTTAGAGCTTATGGTAATAAAGCCTGGGTTATCTGCTACAAGGTCGTTGTTATTGTTATTGGTTATATACGAATCTTCCATTAAATCGGTGAATTTGGTAAAGTCGTTGATAAACCTCAAGCGAATGTTTTCAATGGCACCATGTCTGTTCTTGGCAATCATTATTTCTGCCTGACCAGTTGTTGGTTCTCCATCTTCCCATTCGTTTAATTGGTAGTATTCTGGTCGGTAAATAAACATTACCATATCGGCATCCTGCTCAATGGAACCAGATTCACGTAAATCAGACAGCATGGGTCTATTGCTAGTAGAGGTTCGTCTTTCTGTCATACGACTTAACTGCGAAAGTGCAATAACCGGCACGTCTAATTCCTTAGCTAAGGCTTTTAAAGACCTAGAAATATAACTTACCTCTTGTTCGCGATTACCATTCTTAACGTTGGCATCATCGCCACGCATCAATTGCAAATAGTCAATTAACACCATTTGAATATTGCTTTGCTGTTTTAGTCGCCTACATTTTGCCCTCAATTCAAAAACCGAAAGGGCTGGTGTATCATCAATAAAAATGGGTGCCTCGCTTAAGCGGGCAATTTTTGAATTTAGTTGTGCCCATTCATAATCTTTTAACTCTCCAGTTCTGAGTTTGTGACCCTGAATTTCTGCTTCAGAGCTTATCATTCTGCTCACCATTTGCTTATTACCCATCTCTAAAGAAAAAATAGCAATACCCCTAGGAGTTTCGCCATCATTTAAACTTTCTAAGGACGCATTGCGGGCAACACTTAAAGCAAAAGCCGTTTTACCCATACCCGGCCTGGCTGCCACAATAATCAAATCCGATTTTTGGAACCCAGAAGTAATTCTATCCAATTTAGTAAAGCCAGAAGGTACGCCTGTAAACTTGCCTTTTTTGTGTTTTAATTCTTCGATGTCTCTCAAGGTATCTTTAATTACCTTGTTCATGGATTGCATCGATTTTTTGATGTTACCTTGAGAAAGCTCAAATAATTTTCTTTCGGCACTATCTAGTAAATCAAATGCGTCGTTGCTGTCTTCAAAAGCGTCGGTTTGAATTTCTCCTGAAATGCGGATTAACTCTCTTTGAAGAAACTTTTCTGAAATGATGCGGGCGTGGTATTCAATATTGGCAGCGGAGGCTACCCTGTTTGTTAGTTGGGTGATATAAAATGCACCCCCAATTAATTCTAATTTTCCTTTTTTCTTGAGGTCGCTGGTTACGGTTAAAATATCGATAGGTTCGGCATTAGAGGCCAAATCGCGGATGGTTTGATAGATAATGCCATGGGCATCTTTATAAAAGCTAAGTGGACTAAGAATCTCACCAATTAAGGTAATGGCATGCTTTTCAATCATTAATGCTCCAAGCACAGCCTCTTCTAAATCAATTGCTTGAGGGGGTAATTTGCTGCCTTCTGTAATGATACTTGCTGCGTAATTTGTCTTTTTTCTTTTAATATTTCCTTTTTCTTCCTGCATATACCTGTTTCAATCGTTCGAATATACAACCAAACTAACCCAATAAAGAGGTAAATTTTGTTATTAACATAATTAAAAAAACGGGGAAAACATGTTGGTAAGCGAATTTAGAAGGGTTGTTTATGTTTAATTATCAGTTGTTTAATTATCCACAGTTTTTTAATTCTATAATTTGTTGCTCAAAATTCTAACGGAAATTGAAGGCAGGCTTTCAGCGGGTATTTTTTTTCTCAACAAAGTATGAGAATAATTTTATGAATAGAAGTCGGCCCAAACAAAAATCTTTTGCCCTTGTTTGTTTTGAAATGACTAAGTTTAACTGTTTATTCGCCAATCAATAATTTCAGAAACGTGCCAGCCGATAGCATACAAGAATACAGTAAAATCATTCAGGATTTAAAAAGCAAAAAGCTTCAACCTATCTATTTACTTTATGGGGAGGAGACTTATTTTATTGATGAGATTTCGGATTATATTGAAAGCAATGCCTTAACGGAGGCAGAGAAGGCTTTTAACCAAACTGTTTTTTATGCCAAGGATATTGAGATATCTGCCATTTTAGAAAATGCCAAGCGTTATCCAATGATGGCAAATCACCAAGTTATTATTGTGAAAGAGGCTCAGGGTTACAAAAAACTAGATGATTTTGAGCCATATTTTGAAAAACCTGTTCCTACTACCATTTTAGTGATTTGCGTTAAGGGAAAAAAAGTTGATGGCAGAAGCAAGTTATATAAACTGAGTAAAAAATATGTAAGCTTTGAATCTAAGCGATTATATGAAGACAGCGAACTGCCTCGATGGATAAAGCAATTTTTGGGAGAACGCGGACTTCAAATAAGTGAGAGTAATTGCCTATTAATAGCAGATCATGTGGGAAGCGATTTAAGTAAGGTGGCAAATGAACTCGAAAAGTTACTCATTAATAAAGGTGATTTAACCGAAGTAAATGAGTTAATGATTGAAAAGCATATTGGTATAAGCAAAGATTTTAATGTGTTTGAATTGTTGTCGGCCATTGCCCATAGAAATGCCAAAAGAACCTTTTACATCAATCACCACATGAGTTCTGCCAAAGATTTTTCGATTATACCCTTGCTAACTCAGTTCAATAGCTTTTTTATGAAAGGAGTGGTGCTTAAACAAACCCAAGTAAAAGATCAAAAAGGAATGATGGCGCAAGGGATTGGGTTCAGACAGATAAAAGATTTTGATAAACTTTTGTCAAATTTTAGTCTTATTGAGCTCGAAAGAAACATGTCAATTGTGGCCGAATACGACTTAAAAAGTAAAGGTGTGAACCAAACGCAAGTAGGAGACCCCGAATTAATGAAGGAATTGCTCTTTAAAATTTTTTACCGACCAGGATTAAATTGATTTCTTTTTTTTTTGCTCATTTTTTATAATTTTGAAGAAACAAAAAATTTGGAAGAGTTGAATTGATAATTGATAATTGGTAATTGATAATTGAGAATTGATAATTGAGAATTGATGGTGTTTCAATTCTATAGATTATACTTACCCTTTAATTTCACCATGAGTTTTGGGATAGCTACCTAAAACTGTGAACTAAGAATTTTGAACTTTAAACTTTAAACTAAAAACTAATAAATAAAAATAAATATGAAAAAAATCTACTTAGTGGCCTTAGGGTTAATTTCGGGGTTTGTTCAAGCACAAACTCCCGTTTTAAACGGGCCTAACGCAATTTCTCAGTCTAAGAGAAATGTTGATCAAATTCAGGCATCTCCAGTTAGAACTTCTACTGGAACAGGAATTACACATAAAACTTTAGGTAAAAAATCTTTTGCTACTAAGATTGGAGAAACCATGAACGATCAGCAAACGAATGCTTCTATCTACAGAAGAGTTCAATTGTTGCCTAGTGGTAAGGTTTCTGCTACTTGGACAACTAGTGCCGATGCTGCGCCTTACATTACGCGTGGTGCTGGTTACAACCATTTTAATGGCACTTCTTGGGGACCTGCTACAAGTTTAAGAATTGAGTCGGAAAGATGTGGTTTCCCTAATTATGTTTACAACCCAACTACCAATGAGGAAATAATTACTTCTCACAGGGTAACTACTGCAGGTAATTCTGGTGGTATCATCATGAGTCGCAAAACGGGCGTTGGTCCTGGTACTTGGACAGCCTCAACTGTTTTAGATACCATTTCAACTGTTCCTGGTCTATTGTGGGCTCAAACAGCTATTTCTGGCGATTATATGATTGTAATTGGATCATACACAGATAGCTCTTCTAGTCAGCCTAACAGGGTAGTTTTAAACGGTGTTCGCACACCTCAAGTATACTCTCGTTACCAATTTAGTACCAGCACTTGGTTGGTTAAAAATGAGGTATTACCTGGTTATGACAATACTAGATTTTATGCTGGCGGTGGCGACAATTATTCGATTGATGCCAATGGTACCAATGTAGCCATCTTAATGGGTGGATTAACAGATGATTTAACTTTATTCAAATCTTCTGATGCAGGTGCAAATTGGACAAAAACAATCATTGATTCTTTCCCAGTTCCTGCATACAATTACAAAACACTTTTTGATACTGCTTATTCAAATGATGGTTCAGTTCATGTAACTTTAGACAACAGTGGTGTTGCACATTGTTTTTGGTCTAGAGCACGTGTTTTAGATGTAAACATTGACGATAACAGCGTATCTTATTTCCCTGGTCAAAACTCAATTTTATATTGGTCTGATAATACACCTGTTGATTCAGCCGGCATTATTGCTGGTATGCCCGATGAAAATGGAAACGGAGCTTTGGATTTAGCTGCAAGCTGGAATGATGCGAGTGCAAAATATGGTAACCATTCTATTCCTACTATGCCTTATGCAGCCATTGATGACAATGGAACTATTTTCTTAATCTATAGCTCACTTACAGAAGATGATATTAGCACAGATAGCAAAAACTTCCGTGATATCTATTGTATTACTTCTAAGGACGGTGGAAAAACTTGGGGTGGTATTAAAAACTTAACTTCTTGGTTAGGTTTAAATGTTGAGCAAGTTTTTGGTTCAGTTTCTAAGAAAATGGATGGTAGATTACACCTAACTTTCCTTCAAAAAACTACCATCGGAAGATATGATGCAACAGATAACCCAGGTGCAGCAGGTACACATGATATCATTTATATGGCCATTGATACTGCCGATATATCTGGTACATTAACCTCAATTGGTAAAGTAAAAATGAACAATGAATTATTTACTGTTGGTCAAAACTTCCCTAACCCAAGCAATGGAGCAACTGCTATTCCTGTAAACTTTAAGCATTCAACCAATGTTAAATTGAGCATTGTTGATTTATTAGGAAAAGAAGTTTACCAAGGTAATTTCGAAAATATTTCTGCAGGTAGCAGCCAAATTGATTTACATTTAGGTAACTTAAATGCAGGTGTTTACATTTATTCTATTGAAGCAGATGGTTTCAAAACCTCTCGCAGAATGATTGTTGAATAAGCATTAATTATATTTTTTAATACAAAAGGCAACCCATTTGGGTTGCCTTTTGTATTTTTGTGCCCGCATGATGAAAGTAAAACCTAATTTAATAAAGATTCAATTTACTGTACTTGTATTAGGATTTATACTAATGTTGGTGAAGTACTTGGCTTATGTGCTCACTCAAAGTCATGCCATTTTAAGCGACGCATTAGAATCTATTATTAATGTGGCAGCTGGTGGCTTTGCCCTCTATAGCTTATGGCTTTCTCAAAAACCTAAAGACAATAACCATCCTTATGGACATGGAAAAATTGAATTTATATCTACGGGTTTTGAAGGCGGGATGATTATGATAGCGGGTTGTTTTATTTTATATCAAGCAGGTTCCGCATTCTTTAATCCACCAATCGTAAAGGAACTCGATTTAGGCATTTTTTTAGTAGCCATTTCAGGGGGCGTAAATTTTTTAATGGGCTCCTATTTAGTTAAGTTTGGGAAGGCTCAAAGAGCAGATGCCATGGTAGCCGATGGCAAACATTTATTGTCTGATACCTATACCAGTATTGGCCTGGTTCTGGGTTTAATATTGGTGAATTTTACTGGAGAAGTTTGGCTCGATTCCCTTATAGCGCTCATAATGGGGATGATTATTTTATACACTGGCTATAAACTTATTAGAAGAGCCTTAGCCGGATTAATGGATGAAACGGATATGGAAGTATTGGAAGAATTATTGCCCGTTTTGAACCAAAATAGAAAGAAGGAATGGATAGACATTCATAACCTAAGGGTGCTAAAATATGGTAACAATTTTCATGTAGATGCCCATGTTACCCTGCCCTGGTATTGGTCGCTCGTAAAAGCCCATGAGGAAGTCTCTGCAATAGACAGTTTAACTACCCAAAAATTTCACGAAAATATTGAGCTGTTTATTCATGCCGACCCATGTATTCCCAACTCTTGCCAGATATGTGAAGTACACCCTTGTTCGCAAAGAAAATTCGATTTTGTTGAGCGCGTGGAGTGGAATATCAACAATGTGCTTAAAAACGAAAAGCATGCATATAAACCTGCTCAAAAACTTGTTTTGGTTCAGCCATTATAAACTTTACCTGGATTCAAAATTTGCTGTGGGTCAAAGGCCAATTTAATGGCTTTCATTAAATCTAAATTGGTTTGCGGCATCACCACTTTCATGAATTTTTGCTGAACCAATCCTATGCCATGTTCCCCACTAATAGTGCCGCCTAACTTTTTACATAGGGCAAAAATTTCAATGATGGCATTATCTAATTCGTGGTTCCAAAATTGATCATTCAATTGATCCTTTAAAATATTTACATGCAAATTTCCGTCGCCAGCATGTCCGTAACATACCGTTCTGAACCCATATCTTTTTCCGATTTCTTTCACTCCTTTAAATAGAATAGGCAGCTCTGCTCTAGGCACTACGGTGTCTTCTTCTTTATAGGTATTGTTGAATTTTGTGGCTTCCCCAATGCTCCTTCTCAGTTTCCAATAATATTCTTTTTGAGCAGCCGTTTCTGCAAACATCACTTCAAGTGCATTGTGCGCATATAAAACTTCACCTATTTTTTCGCATTCCTTCATCATGTTTTCTGTATCATTTCCATCTACTTCAATGAGCAAATAAGCTTCTACATTTTCTGGAATATCAAAGGCAATGTTTAGCATTTTAGTGGCCAACCTAAATCCTTCTGGCTCCACAAACTCGCATGCCGACGGGTTGGCACCCGCCAAAAATATGCCATTTACCGCTTCGCAAGCTTTTTCTGGAGACGCAAATGGCGCCAATAAAAGTAAGGTGTGTGCAGGTGCCGGAATAAGTTTTAAGACAATTTTGGTTACAACACCAAGAGTACCTTCACTGCCAATAAACAGATGCGTTAAATTAAATCCAGTTGAGTATTTAAGGGTATTTGCACCCGTCATTATAACCTCACCATTTGCTAACACAACTTCTAGGTTCAGCACGTAATCTCTTGTTGTACCATACTTAACAGCCCTGGGTCCGCCACTGCTTAATGCCACATTGCCTCCCAAAAAACAACTTCCTTTGCTTGCAGGATCGGGTGGGTAAAAAAGGCCTTTTTCTAAAACAGTTTGCTGTAAAGTTTCATTTATTACCCCTGGTTCAACAGTGGCTTGAAAGTTCCTTTCATCAATGGATAAAATTTTGTTGAAGCGTTCCATGCTTAAAACTACACCGCCTTTTACAGGCAATGCGCCTCCGCTTAGTCCGGTGCCTGCACCCCTAACCGTAACCGGAATATGTTGGCTATTACAATGGGCAAGTATTTTTGAAATTTCTTCTGTGGTGTTTGGTTTCAAAACAATTTCTGGAAGAAAGCTTAAGTCTTCTGTATGGTCCTTAGCATAAGGGTGTAAGTCTTCTAAAAGGGAAATTATATTTTGTTGGCCAATTATTTTTACAAATGCAGCTTCATCATCTGAAGCGATTTTTTTGTATTCCATGCCTCAAATATCCCGTTTTTGCCACAAATTATTGCATTATTGTTCTAGGAATTTTCTGGGTATATCCGTTTCAAAGTTTTTTTATTTACGTTTGAACAAAATTAATAAAATGAAAAAGGTCAACTTATTTTTCTTGCTGCTATTCTCCATTTTCTGCGCGGATGTTTTGGCTCAGAAAGAAATTACTTTAGAAGATATTTGGACCAAGGGGACTTTCTCTGGCAAAGGGATGGCGGGCTTTAATTCTATGAATGATGGCCGATATTATTGCAGTTTAGACGAGCGCCAGAACTTATTGCGTTACGAATTTGCTAGTGGTAAATTGGTGGATACCTTGGTTTCGAATAGGGATATAAAAAATGCCAATGGAGGCGCAGCCATTGATTTAAGTTCGTTTACTTGGAGTGAAGATGAATCTAGGTTGCTTATTGCTACACAAAGTGAAGCAATATACAGGCATAGTTTTAGGAGCTTTTATTATGTGTATGAGTTGGCTAATAAAAAGCTTAACAATCCGGTAAAAGAAAAGGTAAGATATGCCACCTTATCGGCCGATAATGCTAAAATGGCTTATGTAAAAGAGAATGATTTGTATTATTACGATTTTGTAGCGGGGAGCGAAGTGCGCATTACAAAAGATGGCAAGGAAAATAGCATAATTAATGGTGCTACCGATTGGGTTTATGAAGAGGAATTTGCCATCTGGACAGGCTTCTCTTGGAGTCCGGGTAGCGATAAAATTGCCTTTTATCGTTTTGATGAATCGCGCGTGCCAGAATATGAAATGGCTATGTATGGCACTTTGTATCCAAAGCAAAATAAGTTTAAATACCCCAAGGCAGGAGAGGCAAATTCCTTGGTGAATATTTTTGTGTATGATACCAAATCTGAACTTATTGCAGAGATGCAAACGGGCACCGAAACGGATATTTATTTGCCAAGATTTCAATGGACACGCGATAACAATGTTTTAAGTTTTCAAAGGCTGAACCGATTGCAAAATAAACTGGAGTTATTATTAGCCGATAGTAAAACAGGAAATGCAAAGGTTATTTACAAGGAAGAGAATCCTTTTTATATTGATATTACCGATAATTTAAAGTTTTTAAAGGATGGTAAAACCTTTTTAATGACCAACGAAAAAAATGGCTATAACCACATTTATTTGTTCGATTTAAAGGGCAAATTAATGAAGCAAATAACTGCTGGAAACTATGATATTGATGATATTTATGGCATAGATGAAAAGAATAAAAAGATATATTTTTCGTCTTCGGAAGAAAATGCAGCAGAGCGTTATTTATATGTAGTGGGATTAAATGGCAAAGGTAAAACCAAATTAAACAGTGGCAAGGGATGGCATACTGCTAGCTTTAACAGCGACTTTACCTATTATTTGGATGCCTTTAGCAATATTAATACGCCTTCGGTTTATAGTTTAATGAATGCTTCAGGAAAATTGGTGAGAACCTTAGAAGATAACAGTGCCCTAAAATTGAAGCTTAAAGAATACAATTTATCTGAGGTGAAATTTGCTACCATCAAGAATGAGTTGGGTGAGGACATGAATATGTACACCATTTTACCTAACAATTTTGATAGCACCAAAAAATATCCTGTGCTTATGTATGTCTATGGCGGACCAGGTTCGCAAACGGTTATGAATAGGTGGACAGGGTCAAATTATTTCTGGTACCAGTTATTGGCTCAGAAAGGATATATTATTGTTTCTATTGATGGAAGAGGTACTGGTTTTAAGGGTGAGAAGTATAAAAAATGCACGTACTTAAATTTAGGAAAGTTTGAAATCGAAGATCAGATTTTTGCTGCAAAATCATTGGCCAAACGTTCTTATGTAGATGCCAATAGAATTGGGATTTGGGGATGGAGTTTTGGTGGTTATATGGCTGGCCTTGGAATAAGTAAAGGAAATGATGTGTTTAAATCGGCCATTTCTGTAGCCCCTGTAACCAATTGGCGTTATTACGATAATATTTATACCGAGCGTTTTATGCGCACCCCGCAAGAGAATGGAAATAACTACGACAACAATTCGCCTTTAAACCATGTAGAAAAAATACATGGAAATTATTTGCTTGTACATGGCACTGCCGACGATAATGTTCATTTTCAAAATGCCGTAGAAATGGTTGACATGATGATAAAGAAAGGAGTGAAATTTGATTCAGAATTTTATCCAAACAAAAATCATGGCATTGGTGGTGGTAAAACGCGTTTACACTTGTATGAAAGAATGACTAGATTTATCCTCGAAAAGTTATAGGATTAAGAACCGAATACTTTTTTTAAGATATCATCTATCCTGTGTAAAGGATTATTTCTAATATTTCTTTCTTCCTCAGAAACCTTATAAAACAAGCCATCAAGCGCCTTTTGGGTAACATGGTCGCTCAAGCTATTGGTTTTGATTTCTGGCCAAAGTAAGCCTCCTAAAGAAGCATCGTTGTATGCTTTTAATAACTTGCCATAAGACTCTTCTGCAGAGGTGTTAAAGATTAAAGGCTTTGATAGAGAGTTTTCAATTTTTGGTTTAAATGCACTTGTTAAAGGGCTAAAAGTTTTATTTGATAAATATACTGTTGCTGCGGTATCGCCTCCGTTTAATATTTCAAATCCATCTGCAATGGTGATATCTGTAATGGCATCGGTAAATATTATTTTAGCTTCTGGTGCCGCATCTTCTGCAGCCCTGTTAATTGAAGTAATTGCATTGTCTACTAGTATTTGCCCACCAGGAATTGAGTTTAATACCTTAAGAACAGGTTGCGCTTCTTCTGGCAATAAAATTTTTACTATCTCATCCTTTAAATAACCATCTAGTTTAGCCAGCGTAGTTACAGAAGTATCACTTCCAACATTTAAAGCTTTTTTTAAACCCATAACAACCTCTTCATTGCTAAGTCCAACCGACTCTAAAGCATCATTTATCTTTTCACACGAACTGAAGGTGAATAATACACTGCTTAAAAAGAGGATATGAATTAATTTTCTCATAGGGATTAAATTTTCTACGAAAATAGAAAAAAAATCGCAAACACGAACAATGACAAACTTTCGGTTGGATTTGAAAAAGTGATAACTTAATTTATATTGCATCCTCAACAATATACCAAAATGAGCCAAACAGCTACAAAATCAGACCATCCTAAAGGTCTTTACTTTTTGTTTTTCACAGAAATGTGGGAGCGATTTAGTTATTATGGGATGAGAGCAATCTTCATCTTATTTATGACAAAAGTGTTAATGATGCAAGATGCAGATGCTTCAGAAATCTATGGAAGCTACACGGGTTTAGTTTACCTTACGCCGCTTCTTGGTGGTTATTTATGCGATAAGTTTTTAGGGAATAGGCAAAGTATCATCATTGGTGGTATTTTGATGGCTTTTGGCCAATTCTTGATGTTTTTAAGTGCTTCTGCTGGTGGTGGTCCCTCGTCTGTTTCCATTATGTGGGCAGGATTAACCGCTATTATCATTGGTAACGGATTTTTTAAACCCAATATTTCTACCATGGTGGGTCAATTATACCCTGCTGGCGACCGCAGAATTGACAGTGCTTTTACCATATTTTATATGGGTATAAACCTTGGTGCTTTCTTTTCTCCTTTGGTGTGTGGATCCATGGATTTTAAATACGGCTTTTTAGCGGCCTGTATTGGCATGATTATAAGTTTAATCAGTTTTGTGGCTTTCCAAAAGAAGTACCTTATTTCTGAAGAAGGCAAGGAAATTGGATTGGCTGTAAAGAAATTGGATTTAAAAAGCATTGGATTAATTATCGGTTCAATTGCCATTATTTTCTTTATGCTTAATTTTAAACAAATGTTTAAAAGCGATGTTGAAGTGATTAGTTACTTAATTTATGGCGCTATGGTAATTATGCCAATCATTATTTTAAGCGATAAAAGCCTCACTAAAACCGAACGCAATAGAATTATTGTGATATTTATTTTGGCGTTTTTTGTGATTTTCTTTTGGGGTGCATTTGAACAGGCAGGAGCATCTTTAACTTTATTTGCCGACAGACAAACCGATAGAACACTAATGGGCTGGGAAATGCCAGCTTCTTATTTCCAATCTATCAATCCTTTATCCGTAATTATTTTAGCACCTATTTTAACCATCGTTTGGGGTTTCTTATATAGTAGAAAATTAGAACCGTCTTCTCCTAAGAAAATGGCTTTGGGTTTAACACTTGTTGCTTTAGGGTATGTCGTTATTGCCATTGCCGTTAAAGGATTAGGTATTGGCGATAAAGTAAGCATGATGTGGTTAATCTCATTATATGTAATTCACTCTATTGGCGAATTGTGTCTATCGCCCATTGGTTTGTCAATGGTTTCCAAATTGGCCCCTTTGCGTTTGTCTTCTTTAATGATGGGCACTTGGTTTTTAGCCAACGCAGCAGCCAATAAATTTGCTGGAACACTTAGTGCTTTGATTCCTCCTTCTGGCGATATTGATCCTGCCAAACCTGTTGTTTATCCAAGTATTATTGGTTTTCAAATCACTAATTTGTATGAGTTCTTTATGGTATTCATTGTTATGACAGGCGTATCTGCTGGTATCCTTTTTGTGTTAAGTTCTTGGTTGCAAAAAATGATGAACGAAGGTCACAATGAGTTTGCTCCAGATATGGATGCTCATTAATTTTCCTAACTAAAAAAGGGCATGTTATATTAGGATAAATGAACAGAATTTACCTTTTATAACATGCTTTAATTAAAAAAATTACAGTTAAGAATGAGCAAAGCAACCCTCGCAGAAATACAGAATTTTGAAGGCAAGTACCCCAAGCAATTGTGGTACTTGTTTTTTAGTGAAATGTGGGAACGGTTTAGTTTCTATGGTATGCGCGGAATGCTTATCGTTTTTATGGTTGGCAAACTGCAGATGAATTCTGAAGTTGCCAACCTTCAATATGGCGCCACACAAGCATTTGTTTATGCCTTTACCTTTATTGGTGGTATGTTTGCCGATAAAATTTTAGGTTATAGAAAGTCGCTTTTCTGGGGCGGCATATTAATGATTATTGGCAGCATTGTGCTGGCGCTCGATCCCCAAAAATTCTTCTTTACCGGCATAGGCTTCACCATCATTGGAACAGGTTTTTTTAAGCCCAATATTTCTACCATAGTTGGTAAGCTCTACCGAGACGATGATAATAGGAGAGATGCTGGATTCTCCCTTTTTTACGCTGGCGTAAACCTAGGCGCACTTATTGGAGGCTACCTTTGTATAGCAGTTGCCAATGGCAATTTATTAGCTAATATAATTCCAGAAGCCCTGCGTTGGAATTTTGCATTTGGCTTTGCTTCGGTGGTTATGGTTATTAGTTTGCTCACCTTTGTGCAAACACAAAAAAGCCTGGGAGAAATAGGGGAGTCGCCTATTCAGCACTTTACCAAGTCTAAAAAAATGCGATTCGAATGGCTTACCTATTTAGGTTCAGTCCTAGTAATTCCATTGGTTATTATAATGGTATCTAACTCACATTACACAGATATTTTCATGAATATCATTGGGCCATTTTCCTTAATCTATTTGTTCTGGGAAATGCGCAGCTTCAATGCCAGCGAAAATAAAAAGCTTATAGCGGCTTTGGTCTTTATCCTTTTCTCTATTGTATTTTGGGCCTTTTTTGAGCAAAGTGGGGGTTCGCTTAGCCTTTTTGCCGCCAATAATTTAAGCACAGAATTAGTAGGCATTAAGCTTGATCCAAATGGCGTTAACAATTCTGCAAACTCCCTTTTTGTGATATCTTTTGCCGCCCTTGTGGGAATGGTTTGGCTTTGGATGTCGAAAAGAAATATTGAGCCCAATACCTTGGTGAAATTCGGTTTGGGATTTCTGTTTTTGGCAGGTGGATTTTATGTGTTTTATCAAACCCAGTTTTTCGCAAATGAAGCAGGGGTTACCTCGCTAAATTTATTTACTTTTGGTTGGTTTATTATCACTTTTGGCGAGTTGTGTTTATCGCCTATTGGCATGTCTATCATGACAAAGTTATCACCGCAAAGATTGCAAGCTGTAATGATGGGCATGTGGTTTTTGGCAAGCGCCTATGGCCAGTATTTCGCAGGCATTTTAGGGGCAAACATTGCCCAAGCATCAGAGCATTCGAGCAACCTAGAAAAGTTAATTATATACACCGATGGGTACAAGCAATTAGCACTTTATGCGTTAATTGCCGGACTCCTACTCATAGCCATTTCACCCCTGGTTAAAAAGTTGATGCAAGATGTTAAATAAGGATGATACAACCTGCCAATTTTAGCAAAAACAAACACCTATTTTCGCAAGGCTTCTAAATGCGGTATCAAACGTTTTACAATGCCACCCCAGCTATATTGTTCAAAGAATTTGGCAGGCAATTCTTGGCTATAATTGCCCAATAGAACCTCATCCACTGTCTTGGCAAAATAGGCCCAATCTTCATCAGAACAAATCAATAATTTAGCGTGCGTGCATTCCACATCAATGCCCTGTGCCCCAGAAAAACTCGATACCACAGTTTGCCCTCTTGCCAAGCTCTCCAATACCTTTGTTTTAACCCCGCCGCCACTCAATATTGGATTCAACAAAACATCGGTTCCATCAATATAGGTTTCTATATCGGCCACAAATCCCAAGTACCGCATTTCAGGTTCAGATTCAACTAAAGAAACTAATTCAGCTGGCAAGCCTTTGCCGCAAATTAAAAGGGTAAAATCATATGTAGCCTGTTTCCTTAAAAGCGGCAAAATTTCCTTCACTATATACCGCACACCCTCGTAATTGGGCGAATAATGTAGGGTGCCAAAAAATAAAATCAGCTTTTGGTTCAGACCTAAACCATGCCTTTTGCAAACCATGCTTTTAGCCAATTCATTTTTTTGTGGCAAAGATTCTAATTCAATACCGGTTGGAACCAACAAGGTTTTTTCCTCTTTTAAACTAAATTCATAGATTGCTTTTAAGCGATCCACCTCACTCAAATAAATCATTAAATTGGCCATTTTATGTACCATTTTCTCATACATATACATCATGGTCCACCACGATTTGCCCATGCTTTTGAACCGCAAATATTCAATATTATGACAGCGAACAAATGCCTTTTTACCCGTTAGTAAACGCAGGAAAGGAATCATCCATGCCATAAAAGGCTGATCAAAAAATAGGATATCGGCCTCAAAAGATTGAATTAAAGTTCTTAATTTAAAAGGTAGCAAAATGTTTAAATACCGCCTCGGTTTAAAGCGCATGCCAAAGTTGAGCCTAAAGTTATAATCGGCCAAATTCACCTCCTTATAAGGGTCAACCGTGTACACCATTACCTCATTATCCTTCCCCAAATAATTCAAAAATTGCATCGTGGAAATTTCCCCTCCCGTAGTGGCCGGTAAAAATGGATAAGAAACTATGGCAAATATTTTCAATTTAGATTTTTTTTGCTTGCAACAATAAAGCTATTTTTGGATAAATTATAAAGCATGAATTCAATTCAAATTAAAGATAAATCCTTCGATATTTTTATTAATGAATCCAAAATATTGGCCCGCATTAAAGAAATGGCAATGCAAATTACTTCCGAAATGAAAGACAAGAACCCATTATTCATAGCTGTTCTCAACGGTTCTTTCATGTTTACATCCGATTTAATGAAGGAACTTAATTTTCTATGCGAACTACAATTTATCAAAGTGAGCTCCTACGCAGGTACCCAAAGTACAGGCAAAGTGCAAGAAGTTTTCGGTTTGAACCAACCCATTGCTGGTAGAAATGTGGTTATTCTTGAAGACATAATCGACTCTGGACTAACCCTGCAATTCCTTGGTCAAGAACTTCAAAAACAAAATCCTGCCTCCATTCAAATTTGTAGTCTACTCCTTAAACCCGATGCACTAAAAGTAAATTTAGATGTTCACTTTGTTGGCTTCGAAGTAAGCAACGAATTCTTAGTTGGGTATGGCCTCGATTACGATGGCTTGGGTAGAAACCTAAAACACATCTACCAATTGGCATAAAAAAAACAGCTATCTCTTGCGAAATAGCTGTTTAAATATTGCTTTCCTGATCTTTAGTTTTCTTCTGGTTTTGCAGCATCAGCATCTGCCTCTGGCGCTAATTCTACAGCAGGAATTGCTTCAACTATAGGTTTTGCTTCCACAACAGGAGCTGCAGGCATAACTGGCGCAGCATCCATAACTGGCGCAGCAACGGGGTTTTTAACAACCTTTTCTGGTTTGTCGAACCTTACCTTAACCGCATTGGCACCTTTGTGATTCATTTCAATCTCAAAAGTAACCTTATCGCCTTCTTTCACCTGGTCTATTAAACCATTGATGTGCACAAATACACCATTTTGGTTTTTCGCATCCTTTATAAATCCGTAACCTTTCGATTCATTAAAGAATGTAACTACACCCTTTCTCAAAACTTCCTCTGGTTCGGCAGCGGCTTGCTTGCCCACACCAATCACAACATCCTCTAAATTAATTTCTCTGCGCTTTCTAGGATCTGGCGGAGTAGAAGTTAAATTTCCATTTTCATCCACATACGCCATCATGTCTTCTAAATCAAGTCCTTTTTGAGAATTGGCCTTGCGTTCAGCCTTTTTTTCCTCTTTCTCTTTTCTCTTCTTGACCTTTAATTTTTCTTTTTCTTTCTTACTGAATGTTTCTTGTGATTTAGCCATTTTTGGATTTAGATTGTTTAATGCACCTTGATTTTCAGCGCTTAGACTATTGTATGAGTTTGAGCAAATGAAAATTTTGAGTGCAGCAAATATAATTTTTATTCTTGATATTTTTTTCTTTTTGTCTGTTTTTCAGCTAAATATTTATTCGTCTACCCCCAAAGGCTTTTTTTCGGTCTGAACCAATTCACACGGATTTTAAAGCTGAGCACCCAAAATCGAAGCATAAATGGAAACTTGTCAATTTATTATGTAGGGCAAGATGCTATCCTTGTAATGGAGTCTTGGGTTTTGGATCAGGCATAGATAGTGGTTTTAGTTTTAAGCCCATTGTAATGGGAAACACTTTTTATTTTCAATTGATGATGCCTTGCATGGCCCTGACTGGTGGAAATACAATGTTAAATGCCGAAAATGGAGTTTTTTCGTATAAATTTATTAAGCACTAATGCGGTTTAATTGGTATTAATCGCGCCCTTTAATGCTCCAAGTAAATACAAATTCAGCAACTATATCATTTGCTTCATCGCAGGCAATGGTTTTACAATCAATAGTTTTAATGCTTTTATTGGCAATACATTCGTTAATACAACTTTCCATTGCTAAGCCTTGGGTACATGTAAAGGTGATTTTTCCTAAAGCACGCTTTTTAAAAATGGCAGAGCTTTTTACCACAAACATGGCAATTCCGGGCTTTTTTTTATGAGCATACATCAATATTAGCAGGCCCGAGCAAAGTTCAGCAGCCATGCCCAATACTGCCCAATAAAGGGTGTTAAAAGGGTTTTTATTGAGCCATTTATATTTAACAGTTAAATTTATTTCTTGTGCCGAAATACTTTTAAGTCTTACTCCTATAAATGCAACTAATGGAAGTTTAATCCAAAGCATTAATTGCAATAAAAAAGGGTTGTTTAACTTTTTAATAAAGCTATTAATAGGAGCATCCATCTTTAGTTGGAGGTAAAATCTTCACTTTTATGCAAAGAGTTAAACGCTAAAACCATTTCTTCATTTAGGCCTGTAAGCTTGCGTTTTTCGGTGTCGATCCAAGCGCCATCTACATTGATAATAGCGGCTTTAGTGCCATCTGCTTTAAACACAAATTGCCTAAACGACCAACGCGAGGCATCAGAACTTAGCTTTGTTACCTCGCAAGTTATTTCAATATGTTCATTAGGTCTTAGCTCTTTTAAATAAATTAATTCCTCCCTAAAAAGTATAGGACCAATTTTGTGCATTTTAAAGGCTTCGGCACCAAAACCAAGACTTTCTAAGAGTTCAATTCTTGCCTGGGCGGCAAAATCGGCATAAGCAGAGTGACGTAAATGCATATTGGCATCAACCTGACTCCACATAATTTTATCCTTGTAAATAAAGTTTTTCATGCTAAAATAAGCTATTAACTAAATCAATATATTTTTGAGTAGCCTCTTCTTTATTGAGCCCTTTAATGCCATTCCAAGCATTGTATTTTGCCATTGCCACAAAATCAAACATAGCGGGCTTTTCAATATTTAAATCGCCCTCACTCGCCTGTTTGTATAAAGCATACAGATTTAACAATACCTCGTTTGATGGGCGCTCACTAAGTGTTTTAACTTTTGCAGCAGCTGCCTCTAATTGCTCTTGCGTTGTCATTATTATTATTATTATTATTATATTTTTCTTCTTTTAAAAAACTGCTTATACACCAACAGCCAACAGCCAACAGCTAATAGCTCAAATTAAAAACAATATTTATTGGCATCAATCAAAGAATCGGCAACATTTCGCCTAGCATTCTTTGTGTTAAAAGCTTCCGTTTTGGTAAATCGTTTTAACCCTAACAGTACCATGCGCTGTTCATCACCTTCTGCAAATCCATTAATCGCTTCTTTGCCATTTTTATTTATTCTATCGGCAGCATCGGTAATAAATACACGCATGATATCTAGGTGATTTTTGCATGCATCTTCTCCTTTCATGCCTGTTAATTTTTCAACTCTTAATAAAGTTGATTCGGCTAAATAGGTATCAATGCACATATCGGCAATATTCATTAATATCTCTTGCTCTTTGCCCAAATCCATCATTAATTTTTGAGCAGCCATTCCAGCAGTCATTAATATGGCTTTTTTGAAATTTGAGATGTATTTTTTTTCTGCCGCAAAAAGTGTTTCATCCGCATCACCAAAATCTGGAATAGCCATTAGCTCTTGAATTACCTTCATAGCTGGCTCCATTAAATTTAATTCGCCTTTCAAAGCACGTTTTAAAATCATATCAACCGTTAGCATTCGGTTAATTTCATTGGTTCCCTCAAAAATTCGGTTAATACGCGAATCTCTATAAGCCCTTTCCATTGGCGCATCGGCAGAGTAACCCATGCCGCCATATATTTGTACGCCTTCGTCTGTCACATAATCTAACACTTCCGAACCGTTAACTTTTAAAATTGCAGCCTCCGGGGCAAATTGTTCTACTCCTTTTAAAATTGCTTTTTCATGACTCATTCCCGCTTTTTCAAAAGCATGTATGGCATCCTCAATATTTTGAGTACAACGATATAAAGCCGATTCACAAGCAAAAATTCGAATAGCTTGTTCGGCTATTTTATATTTAATAGCGCCATATTTCGAAATTGGATTTCCAAATTGAATGCGTTCATTGGCATATTTTATAGATTGTGTAGCGGTTTGTTTAGAACCTCCTAATGCAGCAGCGCATAGCTTAATGCGGCCCATGTTTAAAATATTTACGGCTATTTTAAAGCCATTGCCGCGTTCGGATAATAAATTTTCAACGGGTACTTTACAATCTGTAAAAAAGACTTGTCGGGTAGAGCTGCCTTTTATACCCATTTTATGTTCTTCTGGATTTAAAGTGATTCCTCCAAAAGATTTTTCAACAATAAAAGCACTTAAATTTTCATCTTCATCAATCTTAGCAAACACAATAAAAATTTCTGCAAATCCACCATTGGTAATCCACATTTTTTGTCCGTTTATTAAATAGTGTTTGCCATCCTCGGTAAGTTTAGCTTTTGTTCTGCCCGAGTTTGCATCAGAGCCAGATCCAGGTTCGGTTAAACAATAACAAGCATTCCAGGTTCCATTTACTAAGTTTGGAACGTATTTTTTCTTTTGCACTTCGTTGCCATAATATAATATGGGTTGGGTGCCTATGCCAGTATGAGCAGCAAATGCAACCGCAAACGAATGACCACCACCAATAGTTTCGGTGGCAAACATGCCAGTAACAAAATCCTTTTCAAAGCCTTCTAATGCCTCAGGAACATTTATTCCTAACAACCCTAATTCAGCCGCTTTTTTAAGCAATGATTGCAATAATCCATCTTCTTGAGCGTCTATTCTATCCAAATTTGGCCAAACTTCAGTGGCTAAAAAGTCTCTGCAAGATTGTGCAATCATTAATTGTTCTTCATTCCATTCTTCTGGAATAAAAATGTCGTTGGCTAAAGTTTCTTTAATTAAAAATTCACCACCTTTAATGGTTTGTTTTTGTTGTGTTATCGTTTCCATTTTTAATATTTTATTTGATTATAATAACTCGTAAACCGCTGCTACTCCCTGACCTCCGCCTACGCAGGCCGAAACCATTCCATATTTTTGATTTCTTTTACGCATTTCATTAAATAATTGAACACTAAGCTTGGTGCCACTGCAGCCCAGCGGATGCCCTAAGGCTATTGCTCCTCCATTTGGATTTATTATTTCTGGATTTAATCCCAATGTTTTAATAACGGCTAAAGATTGCGAAGCAAATGCTTCATTTAATTCTATTTGCTCAATTTGATTTAAACTTAGTCCTGCTTTTTTTAATGCCAATGGTATTGCCTCTATCGGACCAATTCCCATAATACGAGGTTCAACTCCAATTGCGGCATGGCTTAACATACGGGCTATGGGTTTTATATTTAACTCGTTTACCATTTTTTCCGACATGATTAAAACAAAAGATGCTCCATCAGATGTTTGCGATGAGTTTCCAGCCGTTACTGTTCCTTTAGCAGAAAATACAGGTTTTAGCTTTGCTAATGCTGCCAAGGTTGTATCCTCTCTTGGCCCCTCATCCGTATCAATTATGTAGTCTTTTTGCTTTCTTTTGCCTTGTGCATCAATAAATATTTCATTTACTTTTATGGGTACTATTTGGTCTTTAAAAATACCATTTTTAATTGCCGCAATTGCCTTTCGATGCGAATTAAAGGCAAACTCATCCTGCTCTTCTCTTGTAATTTGGTAATCAATGGCCACTGCTTCGGCCGTAGCACCCATGCTGGAGTACCAATCAGGATTGTTTTTAGAAATATCGTAATTCAGTACCGTTTTCCAACCTATAGTTGGAACCAAAGACATACTTTCGGTGCCTCCAGCCACAATGCAATCAGCCATGCCCGCATGGATTTTAAAAGAAGCCATTGCTATACTTTCCAATCCTGCTCCACAATACCTGTTTAAAACCATTCCAGGCACTTTTATTGGCATGGATAACAAAGATATCATTCGGCCAATTTGCATTCCTTGTTCCGATTCGGGTACAGCATTGCCAACTATTAAGTCATCAATTCGCGCTGGGTCTAGCTGGGGAACACTTTGTAATAAATGTTTAATGACATCCGCTGCTAAATCATCGGGACGGGTAAATTTAAATCCTCCTTTGCCTGCTTTTCCAACTGCGGTTCTATAACCTGCTACTATATATGCATTCATTATGTAATTTTTTTAAGTTTAATTGAATGATTAATTTCTTAAAGGTTTTCCTGTTTTTAACATGTGTTGAATGCGTTCCAACGTTTTCTTCTCGCCACAAAGCGATAAAAAAGCCTCACGTTCTAAGTCAAGTAAATATTGTTCACTTACTTTTTGAGGCATTGATAAATCCCCACCACACATAATCCAAGCTAATTTCTCAGATATTTTTTTATCGTGTTCAGAAATATAATTTCCTCTATGCATAGAATGAGCGCCTATTAAAAACATGGAAAGCGCGGTTCTACCTTGAACCTTAATATCATTTCTTATTTTTGGTTGTGTATATCCCGCGTCTGCTAATTCTAGTGCACGTGATTTGGCATGAGCAATTTGTAAACTTTGGTTCATGCTAATTCTATCCGTTTTACGAAATATATTCATGGCCATGGCTTCATGGGCGCTCGTTGCCACTTTACCCATGGCAATATTCAGGTAGGCGTTTTTTATGGTGTTTAGTTCTATATCGCCCTCTTCATAAGCATCGCTTGCCCTCAAAGTCATTTCTTTTGTTCCTCCTCCTCCAGGTATGAGGCCAACGCCAACTTCTACCAAGCCAATATAAGTTTCGGCAGCAGCCACTACAGCATCGGCATGTAAATTTAATTCACATCCACCGCCCAAAGTTAAACCATGGGGAGCGGTTATTACTGGTATGGATGAAAACCTTGCACGTGAAATTGCCTTTTGAAAGCTTCTAACCATTACATCTATTTCTTCCCACTCTTGTTCAATAGCAAACATTAATAGCATGGCCAAATTTGCTCCTGCCGAAAAATTTACCCCTTCATTTGCAATAACCAATCCCCTGAAATCCTTTTCTGCAATTTCAATTGATTTTAAAATACCTTGGATTACTTCGCCTCCCATGGTATTCATTTTGGTATGAAATTCAAGATTTAATATCCCATCACCTAAATCAATTAGGGTAGTGCCACTGTTTGCCCAAACTTTATTCGTTCTTACAATGTTTAACAGTATTTGTTGGTCTGAACCAGGGATTTTTACGTACGATTTTGATTGAATATCGTAATATTTTTTTACGCCATTCTCTATCTTATAAAAACTGTTTATGCCAGCATGTAGCATTTCGTACACCCAATTGGCAGGCTTTTGACCAGTTGATTCCATGTGTGTAATTATGCTTTGGATTCCTAAGGCATCCCACATTTCAAATGGACCTAAATCCCAACCAAAACCAGCACAAACAGCGGCATCAATTTTATATAAATCATCGGCAATTTCGGGAATGCGCTTGCTAACATAATTAAATAAACCATCAAATGTTATTCGGTAGAACTCACCAGCAACATCTTTTCCATTATATAAAATAGGTAAGCGTTTACTTAAATTTTCTATAGGCTTTGTTGCCTCAAGTGTAGCAAATTTTGCCTTTTTCTGAGGTGTATATTCAAAGGTGTTTAAATCAAGAGAAAGGATTTCGGTCTCACCTTTTTCGTTTTTGGTTTTCTTGTAAAATCCTTGGCCACTTTTATCGCCAAACCACTTATTTTCATTTATTTTTTCTAAAAAATCGGGTAGTTCGAATAAATGAATTGCTTCATCATTTTTAGCATCATTTACTAAATTATTTGCCACCTTAATTAAAGTATCTAAGCCTACCACATCGCCCGTTCTAAAGGTGGCCGATTTTGGATGACCAATAATGGAACCTGTTAATTTATCCACTTCCTCTAAGGTTAAGCCTAGCTTTTTAACAGCATGTAGAATTTCCATAATGGCGTAAACCCCAATCCTATTGGCAATAAATGCCGGACTATCTTTACATAGTACCGTAGTTTTTCCTAAAAATAAGGAGCCATAATTTAGCAAATAATCTATCACTCCCTGCTTGGTCTTTTGGGTTGGAATTATTTCTAATAATTTTAAGTAGCGTGGCGGATTAAAAAAATGTGTGCCACAAAAATGTGCTTGAAAATCTTCAGATCTACCTTCACTCATTAAATGAATTGGAATTCCCGATGTATTAGAACTAATTAAGGTTCCATCTTTTCTGTATTTTTCAACCGATTCGAAAATTTGCTTTTTGATTTGTAAATTTTCTACCACAACTTCAATAATCCAATCTACCTCATTAATTAATGGCATATCATCGGAGAAATTTCCGGTGGAAATATTTTGAGCAAAAGCACTTAAGTAAAGAGGTGAAGGGTTAGATTTGATTGCAGAAGCTAAGGCTTCGTTTACAATCCTATTTTTAACAAGCTTATCCGTTAATTTTAACCCTTTTGCTATTTCTATGTCCGTTAGCTGGTTGGGTTCAATATCGAGTAAAAGAACTTGCACGCCAATATTTGCAAAATGACATGCTATACGCGAACCCATAACGCCAGAGCCTAATATGGCGACTTTTTTTATTGTAAAATTCATTTTTTTAAGCTGATTGTTGACTGTTATTGAATTTTGTTTCAATTGCTATTTGGGCAATCTCTTCTATGATTTCATTAAAAATTTTCAGTTTATCTTCTCCAATTCTTTCTAAGACAATTTTATTAAAATCTTTTACTGTTTTTTTCGAAATTTCTTTTTTCTTTTTGCCTTTTTCTGTTAAAAACACCCTTTTAACCCTGGCATCATTCAAATCCTTTATTCTTTCAATTATTCCATTTTCTTCTAAATGATTCATTGTTCTGGTTAGGCTAGTCGATTCCATTCCAAGAAGCGGGCCAATTTGAGTAGATGGCGTTCCTTCTTGCGTATCAATGTTTAACAGAATAAACCCCGTAGTAGTTGTTAATTCATGGTTTATAGCTTCCATATTATACATGCGAGAGATCGCATGCCAACTTTGTTTAATTCTAGAGCATACGGTTTCTTTTCTAATCATTTTTTGAATTATATATTTCTGTAATTATCGTTTGGTTGTTTTTTGCAATTAGGTTTCTCTTTAAACTTAATTTAGGGGTCATCTCACCCGAATCAATGGTCCATTCCAAAGGCATTAATTTAAACTTTTTAATCATTTCATAATTGGATAAATTTTTATTAACCTTTTCCACCTCTTTTTGGTACCTTAAAACAACTTTTTCATTCTTTATGATGTTTTGATACGATGTAAATTCAATATCTTTTATTAAACACCATTCCTTTAAATAGGCAAAAGAAGGAACGATTAAGGCGGCTGGAAAACGCTGACTTTCTCCTATAATCATTACTTGTTCAATAAATGGCGATTCTTTTAATTTATTTTCAATTATTTGGGGTGCAATGAATTTGCCACCTGAGGTTTTAAATATTTCTTTTTTTCTATCTGTTATTTTTAAAAATCTATTTTCAATTAATTCTCCAATATCACCTGTATGAAACCAGCCATCCACAATTACCTCTTTTGTTTCTTTTTCACGCTTGTAGTAACCTTTCATCACGTTTGGACCTTTTACGAGTATTTCTCCATCACTGGCAAATTTTACTTCCACTCCTTCAATGATTGGACCTACTGTGCCAAAACAAATGGAGTTGGGCCTAAAATTATTTACTGCAATTACAGGCGATGTTTCGGTTAATCCATATCCTTCTAAAATAGGTATTTGAGCAGCCGTAAAAACTCGTGCTAATCTTGGTTGCAGTGCCGCACCACCCGAAATAATACCCTTAATATTTCCACCCAATGCTTCACGCCATTTTACAAACACCAATTTATTTGCAATTTTTAATTGAAATTCATACCACCAACCGTTTGCTCCGTTTAGTTCATAGCGCAATCCTAAATTTAAAGCCCAAAAGAACATCAACTTTTTTATGCCTTTTTGTTCATGCCCTTTTGCTACAATTTTATCATAAACTTTTTCTAATAACCTAGGCACTGTTGCAAAGCATTGTGGTTGTACTTCCTTTATATTATCAGAGATTTTTTCCATGCTTTCTGCATAGTATATAGATACACCTTTGTATAAATATAAAATGGTAAGCATTCTTTCAAATACATGGTTTAATGGCAAAAAGCTTAATGCCTTCCATTCTGGGTTAAAGTTTGCAGCATCTTGATTTGCAACAGCATTGCTTATTAAATTATGATGGGAAAGCATAACCCCTTTTGGATTTCCTGTGGTGCCCGAAGTATATAAAATAGTAGCAATATCCGTTGGGGTTATCGATTGTTTTATTTGTTCAAGTTTTTCGTTGTTGTGGAATTTATTTCCCAATTCAATTATTTCTGTCCAGTAATTTACACCCTCAATTTTATCGAATGAAAATATTTTAATGATAGAAGGGACACTCAACCTAACATTATTTACTTTGTCGAACATTTCTTTGTTCGAAACAAATACATACTTAACCTCAACGTCGTTTAATATATATACCAAATCTGTTTCGCTAATGGTTGGATATATTGGAACATTAATAGCCCCTGCTTCCATTAAGCCCATATTTGCTATAATCCACTCGGGTCTGTTGTTGGCAATAATTGATATTCTATCGCCAATATTTATTCCCATTTGTAGCAAGCCATAACTAATTAAATTGGCCATTTCGGTAACCTCACTTGAGCTATGCTTAACCCATTTGCCATTTACTTTAGCGGCCAACATATCTGGTTTATTAAACTTTTCTGCAAACCTAGGTAGCAAATCAAAAAGCCTTAAAGTTTCCATAGTAAAAAGATTAAATAGTGAATAAATAATGAAATTGTTATGCAAGCATAGTAAATATTTCTTATATTTACAACATGAAAATTCAATCGACTTTAAATAATTTATTGGGAATTGATTTTCCCATTATCATGGCGCCAATGTTTTTGGTTTCTAATGAAGCAATGGTTAAATCTGCAATTACCCATGGTATTGCTGGTTCATTCCCCTCGCTTAACTATAGAAAAGAAGGGGAGTTGGAGGCTATTTTAAGATCATTAAATAATTGGAAAATAAATAACACAGGAACTTACGGGGTGAATTTAATTGTTCAAAAAAGCAATCCGCTTTATGAAAAGCACTTAAAAATATGTGTGGAGGCAAAAGTTCCATTTTATATAACTTCACTTGGAAATCCGAAACAAGTTATTGAAGCGGCTCATGGTTATGGCGCCAAGGTTTTTTGTGATGTAACCAATATTACGCATGCTATAAAAGCAGATGAATTAAACTGTGATGGATTTATTGCTGTGGGTCAAGGCGCAGGCGGACATGCAGGTTCATTTCCATTATCCATATTGGTATCATCCTTAAAAAAACATTTCCCAAATAAGCCCATCATTGCAGCAGGCGGTATAGCAAATGGCGAAGGGATTTTATCTATGTTAACCATTGGTGCTGCTGGGGTTTCAATTGGCACTAGGTTTATTGCAAGCACTGAGGCAGGCGTAAATTTAGAATATAAGAACAGCATTGTTTCTTCTAAAATGGAGGATATCGTTTTAAGCGAAAAACTGTCTGGTACACCCTGCACTATTATAAATACGCCTTATGCAAAAAGGATTGGCTATACACTAAATTGGTTTGAGAAATTATTGTCGACTAACAATACCACAAAGAAATATTTTAAAATGTTGGTTCAGATAAAGGGGATGAAAATATTAGAACAATCTGTAAAACCTGGTAATTATAATAATTTATGGTGTGCTGGTCAAAGTGTGGAGTTGATTGATTCTATTCTGCCAATTGCCGAAATTATTAATAATCTTAAAACGGAAACTAGGGCATCATTTGAGAGACTATCACAATTAATTATGGTAGACCCTCAATGAAGCAGAGGTCATGAAAAACCTGCGCCTTGTTTTTGGTTCAAACCGAAGAAAAAAATATTTTATAAGAAAAATCATTGTTGAATCAAAAACTTTCTATTTTCTTCGCAGCCTCATTAAATTATTATGCTAAACATTGTTTTATTTGGACCTCCCGGAGCAGGAAAAGGTACTCAATCTGCCAAACTCATTGATAAATATAGCCTCGTTCACTTGTCAACAGGCGATATTTTTAGGGCAAATATTAAGGGTGGAACCGAGTTAGGGGTGTTGGCTAAGAGCTTTATAGACCAAGGTAAATTGGTGCCAGATGAGGTAACTATTGGTATGTTGGCTTCGGAAGTAAACAAACAGGCCAAACCAAACGGATTTATTTTTGATGGCTTTCCGCGCACTTCGGCTCAGGCTGCCGCGTTAGACGAATTATTGGCCAGTAAAGGTACTTCCATAACCTTGATGTTGGCGCTTGAAGTGGCCGAGGATGAATTGCGTAAGCGCTTATTGCTACGTGGCAAAGACAGCGGTAGGGCAGACGATGTTGACCCTCTTATTATTCAAAAAAGAATAGATGTGTACAATGCCGAAACCATGCCTGTGAAGGACTTTTATACGGTTCAAAATAAATACAAAGGCATTGTTGGAATTGGTGAAATTGAGGATATTTTTAATGCCCTTTGCAAGGAAATTGATTTGGCTTAATTAAGGCTAATATTTTATAGAAGCCCATAAAGATTAACTTTCTGATTATCTTTGTGGGCTTTTTTATGCCCAATGGGCATTTGGGCTGAACCAATTCTTATATTATGGCTGAATCAAATTTTGTAGATTACGTAAAAATATGTTGTAGAAGTGGAAAGGGTGGCGCTGGTGCCATGCATTTCCTTCGCGATAAACACACTGCTAAGGGTGGCCCAGATGGGGGCGACGGAGGCAAAGGTGGTAGCATCATATTGCGCGGAAACCGCAACTTGTGGACCTTACTGCACTTAAAATACCGCAAGCATGTTATTGCTACGCCGGGTAACAATGGCGATGCCGGATTAAGAAAAGGAAAAGATGGCAAGAATGAAATAGTAGAAGTGCCGCTGGGAACGGTTGCAAAAGATGCCGAAACGGGTGAGTTTTTATTTGAGGTTACCGAACACGGGGAAGAGCATGTGTTAACGGGCGGAGGCAGAGGTGGCTTGGGGAATTTTCATTTTAAAACAGCGGTTGTGCAAGCGCCAACCCATTCGCAACCGGGCGATGCAGGAAAAGAAGAGTGGAAAATATTGGAATTAAAAATTCTGGCTGATGTGGGTTTGGTTGGATTTCCTAATGCTGGAAAATCGACTTTATTGTCTGTAATAACGGCTGCTAAACCAGAGATTGCAGATTATCCTTTTACTACGCTTGTGCCTAATTTGGGTATAGTGCCTTATAGAGATTATCAATCTTTTGTAATGGCAGATATTCCTGGAATTATTGAGGGTGCGCACGAAGGAAAAGGCTTGGGAACTCGCTTTTTACGACACATTGAGCGCAATGCCACTTTATTATTTATGGTGCCTGCCATCAGCGAAAATATAAAAGATGAATACAATGTTTTGCTGCGTGAACTTAAATTATACAACAAAGAACTTTCTGCAAAAAGTAGAATATTGGCCATCACCAAATGCGATTTAGTGGATGCCGAAACGCTCAAAGAAATAAAAAAGAAATTGCCCCGCATTCCTCATGTATTTATTAGCTCTGCCGCCCAACAAGGCCTCGAAGAACTCAAAGATAAATTGTGGAATATGATCAATCAAAATGTTGAGTAAGGTTTATTTATGATCGTATTTTTATACGCTATGTGGAGTATAATGGGTAATCAAAATTAATTATTAACCACCTAAAAGTGAAAAGTTAATTAACAAAGAGCCCTTAAGTTGTCTATAAATCAACGCTTAAGGGCTCTTTTCGTTGCATCAAAAAGGTGAAATTAGAGGTCCCTTATATCTCTAATGGACAAAGCCCCAACAAGTAACAAAAATATTATTCTGCACATGTGTGTCCCGACCCCTATAAATTGGACTACAGTTAAAGTTTGAGATTTGGAGCATAATTGTTTTTCAGGTTTTTTCTAGGTGTCCCGATCCCCTATAAATTGGACTACAGTTAAAGTTTGGTTCAAGGCAAAAAAACTGCAATTAAAATTTGCATTGGTTTAGGTTGCCATACAAATGGGTTGGTGCGGCAGCGGGAGGGCAATGTTCTTTAAATAATAAATGGCATGTACACGAAAAAAATCTCTGCTAGGATCATCAATTCCGTCAAGTGGACTTCCAAACTTATCAACACCCAATAAATATACAAAAGCTGCATTTTTTGCTTTAAAAATTATTCAATCCTAAAAATTTAGTCGTCATATTTACTTAAAAACCACTGGCCGCCTGCATGGGGGAAGCGGGGGAGTTGTGTAGTTAGCAGATTTATTTTTGATAAAAACTGAGTAAAATCTGTTTTTAGACCATCAAAAACATAAATTTTGTGATTCAATAATTGATTACTCATTAAGTAATTTATCTAAATTATTAATTTAATT
>Ga0163151_10000782_pt1 | contig 55318 bp, 44 predicted proteins | sample OliLakLV19MP5IB2_FD_145596 | JGI IMG/M metagenome (GOLD analysis project Ga0163151, IMG submission 145596) | Freshwater microbial mat bacterial communities from Lake Vanda, McMurdo Dry Valleys, Antarctica - Oligotrophic Lake LV.19.MP5.IB-2 | ecosystem: Environmental > Aquatic > Freshwater >... | reverse complement strand
TCATGCAAATGTGTCCCACGGGGCACGTGAGAAGGTGGCAACCCAAACACGGAACGCCCTGAGCGTTGATCGCCCTGTCTCGCGGCCCCGCGCCCGCCATCGACGGATTCCAGTCAACGGGCCGCGTCGGCCCGTAAATCGTGACCGTCGGCGATCCGGCGGCCACGGCCAGATGCATCGCGCCGGAATCGTTCGTCACCACGAGCCTCGCCTTCGCGAAAATGGCGGCCATCTGCCGTAGCGTCGTGAGCGGAAGCAGGCCGATCTCGGTGTCGTGCCCTGCCCGAACCGCCTGCATCACGCCCTCTTCCCCCGGCCCCCAGGCCAGAAAAGGTCGGATGCCCTTTTGCTTCAGAGCCAGAGCCACCGCCCGAAAACCTTCGGCGCGCCAGGCGCGAATGGGATGCCGATGCGCCGGTGCTAGAACGGCGTAGCTTCCGGAGGCCAAGCCTTCCTTCCGAATCCATTCCGCGGCGAACGCCTTGTCGGCGTCGGCCAAAAAGAGCTCGGGGCGAATCGATTCCGGCTCGGGAGCGGGCAGTCCCGCCGCTTGCAACCACGCCCGTGCCAACCTTAGCTTCCTCATCGGAACGTACTCCGGTTCCGTCGGGACGGGTGGCGCGACATTATACAAAGCCGATCGGGCCCCCGTGTTGAACCCCACCTTCCAACGAGCGCCGCTCAAAGCCGTAAGATAAGAAGAGCGCGGGTTGTTCATGAAGTCGATCACGACATCATAGCGGCGACGCCGTACGATGGAAATCTGACGCACCGGATGGGCGCGGTCATAAATCAGCAACCCGTCGAGCTTGGGATGTGTCTCAAGCACGGTCTTTCCCATCGGCTCGGCCAGGAAGTCGACCTCGGCTCCCGGTACCGCCGACTTCAGGTAGGAAAGGACCGGCGTTGTGAGTAGGATGTCTCCGATTCGACGGAGCTGTAGGACAAGAATTCTCATTGAGGGTTACTTTCTTATGAAACCTATTATCGTTGTTTTCGCCGTTGCGGTGGTCTCGGGAATTGGAAGCGCGGTGGGCGCGGCCATTCTGGGTCCGGTTGTGCCACCGTTGTCGTCGTCGCGGTCAGTTCCGGCTCTGAGGAAAATTGGCATGGCCGCGATCCTCCCTTCAACCTCCTCCCGGCCCGCATCGCTCGAAGATCGGATTCAGGTAGAGCGGCTGATTCGTTCTCAGGCCTGAATCATTCCAGAAGGCGAAACTGGATGCGGACGCGTTTTTCATCGGCGGGAAAAGTGGTGGGCAGCGGGGGAAGCGGCGAGGCGTTACGCACCGCACGTAGCGCGACCGAATCGTAAAAGCCGTTTCCTGAGGCCGTTTCCACCTTCACGTTCGTAACTTCACCGCTGCGAAGAATCGTGAACCCCACGATGCAGGCCTCGTTCGATCCGTAAACCGCGGATTGCGTCCACTCCGACCAGATTCTTTGACGCACAATCCTGAAATAGCTGCCAAACCCGCCGAAGCCAGGGCCTTCCCCGTCCCCTGATCCGATGCCGACGCCCTTCCCTGAACCGGAGGTCTCTCCCGGCGTACCGAAATCAAACCCCCCGACGCCTGCTTTTGTGTTGGGAGCGACGCCGCGACGAATGACGTTGGTCGTCTCTTCCTGAGCTTTCTCGCCGCGCTCGACGACCACTGGCGGCGGAGGAGCCGCTTTCTCAACCTTGGGCGGCTCTTTGGCGTTCTTGATCTTCCACGCCTCTTCAGCCACCTGCGCTTTCTGAACCGGCGCCGCCTTTTCCGGAACGACGACCTTAACGGGCTGAGGCACCACCTGTCCCATCTGTTCCTGTTTTGGCCCCGCGGCGCCGCCGCTTCCCTTCCCCCCTCCCGCAATGTACTCGAAGCCGTCCAGCATAATGGCGTCCGTAATGCCTCGTCGGGACCAAGGCGAGAAGATCAGCAACCACAACACTGCCAGATGGATGCCGGCCGATGAGAGGAAGTATCGGGAGGTCACTGACCCATTTGAGGAAGAACGGCGACACCAAGCTTTTCGACCTTTAACTGCTTGGCGAGATCCATGACGAACACGACGGTATCGAACGCAACGTCCTTGTCCGCCTGGATGAGGAGCGAGGCACTGTGGCCGGGCGGAAGCTCGCGGCGCATGGCGTCACGCAAAGCTTCACGGTTGAGAACCTTTCCCTCAAACGCGAGCGAGCCGTCGCTGGCAATTTCCACTTTCAGCGGTTCCTGGTCGGCTTTACCCGAGGAAGTCACTTTCGGAAGGTTGACGCGCAGCTGGGACTCGACCAGGATCGGCGAGATCACCATGAAGATGATCAACAGGACGAGCGCCACGTCGATCAGCGGGATCATGTTGATCTCCGCCTGGATGTGATACGCGTCCTTGCCTGAGGACTGCCCGACTTTCATCCTAGCGGCCCTTCAGAAGGGAGAGATCGATGAGCTCCCCGCCCGCGAGCTCCCATTCCTGCGTGAGGCGGCGGATCCGGTTCACGAAATAGTTGTAGGCGAGCAACGCGGGGATGGCCACCACAAGACCCGCTGCCGTTCCCACCAGGGCCTCGGCGATACCCAGCGCGACGGCACTGGCGCCGCCCGAGGACGTTGAGGAGACGGCACGGAACGAGCGGATGATGCCGATAACCGTTCCGAGGAGGCCGACGAACGGCGCGACGCTGGCGACCGTGCCGAGAACGGAAATGCCCTTGTCGAGCGACTGGACAGCCCGCTGAATCGCGCGCTGAAGAACGCGCTCTTTGTCATCGCGGTCTCCGGTGGTCTTGAAAACGACCCTGGTGATTTCGGCGAGGGGCTGGTCCGATTTCTCGCACCAAGCGATCACCTTGGCGGTATCGGCGGCGGTACGGACGGAATTCATGAACGCGTCCGCTCCGAGCGTAATTTTAGCGAACGTCTTCCATCTTTCGATGATGACGGCCAGCGTGACGATCGAGGCGATAAGTAGAACCGAAAGAACCGGCCAGCCGGCAATGACGATCTGACCCCAGGCAACTTTATCCAATGTGTCCTCCCGAACGAGTATCGAATTTGTGAGACACCCGCCGGTAATGCGGGTTGCCGGCGATCATCGCCGGGGCGTTGCTCCCGTCGACGGCTGGAGAGCGCGAATAAGGCCGGCCAGATCGTCCTTCCCCCATCCCTTTTCCGCCGCGCGCTCCATTACGTTTTTCACGGCCTCAGTGACGGGAAGTTCGGTCGCGGAGCGCTTCGCCGCGTCCGACATGAATCGAACATCCTTGAGCATGTTGTCGAGCGAGAACGCCGGTGAAAAGTTTTCGTCGAGGAACGCGCGCTCCTTGATCTTGAAGTAGCCGCAGTTCAGCGCAGGGCTGTGAGAGATCACTTCGAAAATGTGAGCCGGGTCGACTTTCTGCGCCCGAGCGAGGACCACGGACTCGCTCAGAGCCGTCGTCATCTGGGCCACGATGAGGTTCATGCAGAGCTTGAGCGCCGTGCCTTTTCCGACGGGCCCCGCGTGCACGATGGCCTTGCCGACTGATCTAAGGAACGGCGTCCACTGTTCAAGGAGCTTCACATCGCCGCCGGCGAGAAGGATCAGCTCGGCTGCTTCCACCTGCTTCTTGCTGCCGGCGACCGGGCAATCGAGAAAACTCATGCCGTGACGGTCGGCTCCAGCGGCGAACTCCATCGTGGACGGCTCATCGATGGTGCTCATCTGCACGAGCGTCTTGCCGGTTACGGCCGCGGTGAAGACGCCGTTCGTTCCCGTCAGAAGGTTTCGCACGGCATCGGGACCCGTCACCATTACGACGATCGCATCGACGACTGCGGCGAGCGCCGCCGGGTTTGAGGCGACGGCCAGGCCGTCGCCTCGAGCAATGTCGAGGGGCGCCTGGGAACGATTGAAAACCGTGACGGGAAACCCCGCGCTTGCCGCGTTGCGCGCCATGGCGGCGCCCATGATTCCGAGGCCAATGAATCCGATGCGGGGTTGGTTGTTGGACATTGAGATGATCGGCGCCGAGGGTTTAACCGCCGACTTTCCTGGAACGGCGAGGCCCGCGGAGCAGGCGGCGAAGGACAAATTTGTCGAGGAAACCCTGATCCTCGATCCGGAGGCCGTAGCGCCGAACCATGGTATTGCCCACGGAGCGAACCACCGTCGCCTTTATCGTCACGGGGATTTCTATGTGGCAGAACACCTTGCCGTCGATGGGAAGTTCAACTTCGCTTTCCACGGCCAGTCCCGTCAGGCTAACGTCGACCACAACCGCCCGACCCAATCTCGTCCCCGAAGAAGTTTCGATCTCGGCGAAGAGGTTGGCGTCGAGTCGTTCAGCGCGGCGTCGCTCTTTTCCCATTGGTCGTGAGTATAAGAAACAGTTGGGCGTTGCGCCGATTAGAAAAGATGGCGGCCCCCGTCGACACGGAGGCACTCGCCGGTGACGAAGTCGGTTTCGCACAGGAAGAGGACGGCTTTGGCGATCTCTTCCGCTCCACCCCAGCGGCCGAGGGGAGTGACTTTGGCGACGCCGCGAACTTCCTCGTTCTTCAGTTTTGTGGGAGGCAGAATGGGGCCCGGCGCGATCGCATTCACCAGCACGTGCGGCGCCAGCTCGAGCGCCTGCGCCTGGGTCAGGCCGATCACGCCCGCCTTGGCGGCGTAGTAAGGAGCGAAATCCTTGTAACGGGGGCGTCCGCTGGCGGCCACCCAGTCCGTGAAGTTCACCACCCGCCCTCCCCCCTTCGCGCGAAGCGCCCGTGCGGCGTGGACGACGGTCAGATGCGCGCTCGTGAGGTTCGATGCGAGGTTCCGCTCCCAGTCGGCTGTCGACAGGCCGCGGTACGGCGTCCGTTCGTACTCGGAAGCCATGTTGACGACAATGTCGAGACGGCCGAAAGCCGCCACCGTTTCGGCGATGGCGCGCCGAACCTGCGAGTTCGCCGTGGCGTCGCACCGAACGGCGCGACCATCGGATCCGGTCGATCGGATGTCTCGAAGTGTCCGCTCGGCGGCGGCGCGTGAATTTCTATACGTCAGCACCACGCGGCAACCGCGTCGAGCAAGGGCGGCCGCGACGGTGGCGCCGATGCGCGCTCCGCCGGTGATGAAAGCGACTTTTCCGCCCAGGTCCATCGGCTAGGCCCGACCTTTCTCGAGGACCGCGCGACGCTGGCGGGCGGCCTCGAAGAGACAGATGGACGCCGCGTTGGCGACGTTGAGCGACTCGACCGACCCCGCCATGGGGATGCGGATGGTCTGATCAAAAAGGGAAGCGTCGGTGCCGGTGAAACCAGCGCCTTCCGATCCGACCACGAGGGCGGTCGGCGCCGTCCACTCCACGCGTTCGTAGGAAATCGCACCGACCTGGTTGGCGGCGACGACGACCACGCCGCGGGACTTGAGGTCTTTCGCGACGTCGGCGAGCGTGTTGTGCGAATGGACAGGAAGACGGAACACGCTTCCGCTGGATCCGCGGATGGCTTTGGGGCTGAAGGGGTTGGCGGTGGTTTTCGTTGTCCAGACTTCCGAAACGCCGGCGGCCTCAGCTGAGCGGAGAATGGCGCCGACGTTCTGCGGAAGTTGCAGGCCGTGAAGGACCAGGATGAGCGGCATGCCCTTGCTCCCGCCGGCGGCGTAACGCTTTCGGGCCACCACAATGACGCCCGGGGCCGAGTCGACCCCGGAAACGAAATCCATGATGGGAGCGGCAAGAAGGCGGAGAGGCAGCTCGGGTGCGCCGTGGCGGGCGAAAAGCTGGCGAGCGCGGTCGGCCGTTTCGGGCGTGGCGAACGCCTCAACGGGGTCCCACCCGGACTTCAACAGCTCCTCGACAAGGCGGAACCCTTCGCAGAAGATCCGGTCGGGGTCTTCCCCGTCGCGCATGCGGCGCAGATGCCGGACGGCAGGGTCGGTTCGCTTGTCGATCTTCTTGATGTTCATCGTCGCGGGGACAGTAGGAAAATGACCGCCTGTACGCAAGAACGCCGACGGGGACCGAAAAGCAAGAAAGCTGTTGAAAAGCGGCCTAAAAGACAGCACAATCGACTCAGCCCCCGTGGGCGGCGCATGATCAAAACACTGCTGGAAAAAGTCCTCAAGCCGGGCGTATCGGACCTTCATCTCAAGGCTTTTGAGCCGCCGATGATCCGGCACATCGGCCAGCTCGTGCCGATGGGCACCACGCCCCTCCGCCCCGAAGACATCGATTCCATGGTCCAGGGCATGCTCACCGAGCATCAGCAGAACCTCTTCAATAGCTCCGGCTCCATCGACTTCTCCTATCCGGTCGAAGGAGTGGGGCGCCTGCGCATCAACGTCTACCGCCAGCGCGGCACGCTTGCCGTTGCGATCCGCATCATTTCCGGTGAGGCGAAAACTTTTGAGCAGCTTCACCTTCCCAAGGAGATCATGGAGCGCGTGGCGCGAACCAACCGCGGCCTCCTCCTTGTGTCGGGCGTCACGGGCGCGGGAAAGACAACCACGCTCAATGCGTTGATCAATTACATGAATGAGACGTTCGCGTACAACATCATCACGCTGGAAGATCCGGTGGAATTCGTGCACACGCGGAAGAAATCGTCCATCTCGCAGCGGGAAGTGGGACGCGACGTGGAGTCCGTCGCTGAAGGAATGAAAAGCATTCTTCGCCAGGACCCGGACGTCATCGTCATCGGCGAGATGCGGACCGAAGCGGATTTTCAGGCGGCCATCGACGCGGCGGGTTCAGGACATCTCGTGCTCGCCACGCTGCACAGCTCAGACTCGACCGACGCCATCGACCGCATTGTCAACGCTTTCGATTTTCAGGAGCAGCCCTACGTTCGAGCCCAGCTCGTCAGCGTGATCAAATCCGTGGTCAGCCAGCGGCTCGTGCCCGGCATTAAGGACACCCGTCCCTACCCTGCCACCGAGACGCTCACCGGGACTCTCCAGATCAAACGTCTTCTCGCCACCAACTCCGTTGCCGAAATCCGCTTCCAGCTCGAAAAAGGAAGCGCGTTCGGCATGCACACCTTCGACCAGGACCTCCTGCGCATGGTCGAGGGAGGGCTCATCTCTCAGGAAAGCGCCCTCAATCAGGCCACGAATTCGAATGACATGCGGCTGAAGTTGCAGGGTCACGTCGCGCCCGGCGAACCGGGCAAGTAACCCCACAATAACTAAGGTTGGATTTTCCGGGCAGGCTTGATCGGCTTGTTCATCGTCATGCGCGGGCGCTTCGGTCGTGAATCGCGAGCGCGGACCGACTTCAAATTGAGTTCATTGAGCAGGCGGATCATCGTTTCATATTGATCCCCTCCCCTCACCTTGAGCGACTTCACGTTCAACCCCACCTCCCACGCCGCCAGCCACTCCTCGATGCGGCGGATGGGCCCCACGATCGAGATGGCCGTGAGACCTGTCGCCACCAACGCCGAAAAAAACACAATGACCGTGCGCATATAGGGCTGATAGAGAAACTTCCCCAGCGGAGGCGCGCCGGCCGCGACATCGGCAAGGGACATTCCCGCCTGCGCGACCAATTGATCGAGACGCCACCAAAGAAAAGCGGTGAGGCCGGCCGCAGAAATGGCGTACCAGAAAAGGAGAGCGCGGCTGCGCCGGTGAATCATCACGGGATGGAGAAGGAGGCGGGCGGTGTTCATGACGCGTTGTCCTTCTTCATGATTCGCGCGATCGACTCCGACATTCCGATGAGCTCGTCGCCCGGCCGCAGAACCAGTTCCTCAACGGGCTCACCGAGCAGATGACGTGCGGCCCATGATTCCACGCGCTTGAGCGGGCCGGCATAGCGATGCGAGATGAACAGGCCGACGATCGCGGACAGCGCCCCCAGGATGCCGGTGGCCGAGACGAAAATGATGAGCAGATGGCGTTCGGCGGAGGAGAAGGCGAGACGTTGCGCGTCGGTGAGGGCCGGATTCTTGGCGATGATTCCAATGGTCAGGAACGTCAGCAGAGCCGGGATCGCCACGGCCACCAGAAGCCCGCGGACGAACGCCAGCGTGAAGCCCGTCTGGAATCTCGGCTCGATGATGAGGTGACGTCTTACCGCTGCCATGGTATTCACTCCCGATCCGAAAATCCCTGTCTGATTCGACCTGCACCGGCAAGGCGTTCTTTACGCCCAAATGTTAGCCTTCCGGCCTGCTGATTCTAAGGAGGTTACCGCAATGAAGCTGCCAATCGTCAAGATTGGTTTTCCCGGCCTTCGCCGTTCGTGCAAACCGGTGGAAGAGGCTGTGTGGAAAAACCCGAAATTCGCCGGTTTTATCAAGTCGATGGTTCAGACAATGTACGGAGCCCAAGGCGTGGGTCTCGCCGCCAACCAGGTGGGCGTTGATCTTCGCGCGATCGTACTGGAATGCCGCGCCAGCAAGCGTTACCCAGGCTCACCCCACTTTCCGCTCCAGGCCTACGTCAATCCGCGCGTCGTCAGCGCCTCGAAGAAGATGGATGTGGACTGGGAAGGTTGCCTGAGCATCCCGGGCTACCGCGGGCTTGTCCCGCGACATCAATCGCTCGTGGTGGAGGCCCAGCGCCCGGATGGAACGAAGCTGCGGCGACGCGTCAGCGGGTTTGAGGCGCGCGTGTTCCAGCACGAAATTGACCACATCAACGGCTTTGTCTACATCGACCGCATGCCCGACATGAAGACGCTCATGCATGAAGGCGAGATGACGCGCCTCGCTCAGGCCGCACAAAAGAAAACGAAGAGCCGCTAGTGGTTGTGGCCCGCTGCGGGGCTGGCGCCGGGAGGCGGGAATATTTTTCCCGCTCCGTGCATGAGAAGGACGCTGCGGAGGGTTTCCACCGGGATGCGGTACTCGGCCATCAGGTTGGCCAGTGGTTCGGTTTTGCTGACATTCGGGGGAAGCCCGAGGTTTCCGCGAACGAACTCGGCCGGGGCGCCCGTGCGAAGCTCGAGCTGTTCGAGGGAGAGCTTCACGAGACGGGCGTCGCTTTCCTCACCGAGGAGCGGAACGACCCCTTCCGGCATCTCCCCTCGCCGCGCGCCGGCCGGACGGAGGTCCGATGCGGCGAGCGCGACCAGCGTGGTCGCGGAAATAACGCCGAGCGCCGCGCGAGAGAACGAACCCTGACGCTCGCCGCGGCGTATGATCCATTTGAGGGCACCGCGGCCCCAGAAGAGATTGGGAAGCAGTAGAAGAAGAAAAAGGAGCGACGCCTGATTGCTGATCGACGTCCATTCCGTTTGAGTGAGACCAAGGAACACCGGGTAAAGCGAGCCGCCCGTCAGCGTCATCGACGGACCGAGCGGCACGCGGGAAACGTGCACCACCACGCCGCTTGCGCAAACAAATGCCAGCGTGGCGATCGCGGCCGCGTCGAGGGCCTTCCGGATGGGGTTGTCGGAGTTCATGCTCTGCGGTCTCATACCAAATTCCCCGCCCGCTTCAGAAGCGTCGCCTTTCGCATCGACGCGGTTCCGACGGTAAGATAAAATCCGTCGATGTCAGTGAGTCCTCAGAAAAAGCGCCGCTCGGCGCCGTGGTTCGCCATCGTCGCCGCCCTCGTTTCCATCACTGCGGCGGGCGCCGCGGTCGTGATCCTCGCCGAACTCAAGCTCACACGTCTGGTCCCCGGAGGGCTCGGCGAGAGTTTTTCCACGAGAATTTACGCCGCGCCGTTCGAACTTGCTCCCGACCGGTTCTACTCTCTCGATGAATTAACGCGTCGCCTGGAGCGAGCCGGCTATCGCCGCTCCGCTCCGGCGGCCTCGCCCCAGGCCGGCGAGTTTCGGTGGGACGATCCCGCCCTGACGATCAATCTTCGCGGATTTACCACGCCCATCCTCCGGCAGGAACCCGGCGTCTTTCGGATGATCCGTGGATCGGAAGACCGGTGGAAGCTTGTGGACATGTCAAGCCATCCGCTGGACGGCGCCCACATCGAGCCGGAGCTCGCCGCCGAGCTTTCCGGACCGAACAAGGTCCGCCGCGATCCGGCGGCCTGGGATGAGTACCCGCAGTCCCTCGTTCACGCGGTCGTCGCGGTGGAGGACCGGCGCTTTTTCACGCACCACGGACTCGATGGCCGCTCCATCGGCCGCGCCTTCCTTCACAACATCCGCAATCGCCGCCGCCTTCAGGGCGGAAGCACCATCACCCAGCAGTTGGCGAAAAATCTTTTCCTCACGCACAAACGCACGTTTCGCCGGAAACTCGTGGAAGCCGCCCTGGCGGTCTACCTCGACTTCCGCTACTCCAAAGAGAAAATCCTCACTCTCTACCTCAATCAGATCTATATGGGACAGGACGGCTTCGTGAGCGTCGCCGGCGTAAAAGCTGCGGCCGGCTTTTACTTTTCCAAGGCGTTGCACGATTTGACTCTCTCCGAGTCCGCGACGCTCGCAGGCCTCATCCGTTCTCCCTACCGCTACAACCCGCTGCAGAATGAGCAGGCGGCCCGAGAGCGGCGCGACACGGTCCTTTCCGTCATGCGCGACGTCGGCTACATCACGGCGGAGGAAGCGGAGGCCGCCAAGCGGGAACCCATCTCCAAGGTCAAGCGCGTGGTGTCCGAAGGCAACTCCAGCGACAACGATTATTTTGCCGCGGAGGTCGTGCGCCGAATTCTTCCCCGCTACAACGAAGACATGCTGTTCCGCTACGGACTGAAGATCCATACCACGCTCGATCCCGTGATGCAGGCGGCCGCGCAGAAGGCCGTGCGACTCACGAAGCGGCAGGCCGCGCTCGTCGCCATTGATGCCGGGTCCGGGCGCGTGATGGCCCTCGTCGGCGGAAAGCAGTACCGCGAGAGCCAGTTCAACCGGGCCTCCCAGGCGATGCGTCAACCCGGCAGCGCCTTCAAACCTTTCGTTTACGGTGCCGCGCTCGAGACCGGCCTCACGCCGGCCACCATCATTCGCGACGAGCCACGCGCTTTCACCGACGGAACCAAGGTGTGGGCACCCCAGAATTTCGACCGCGCCTACCACGGCGACGTGACGATGCGGCTCGCGTTGTCGACGTCGCTCAACGGCGCCACGCTCGACCTGGCACAGCGCATCGGCACGCCTACGATCATCAAGTTCGCCCGCAAGCTGGGCGTCTCGAGCCCTCTCGATAAGAGCCTGGCGATCGCGCTGGGCGTCTCCGAGGTCACGCCGCTTGAACTCACCGCGGCCTACGCTCCCTTCGCGAACGGCGGTTTCCAGATCGAGCCGTATCTGGTCACCGCGGTTTTCGACGCCGCCGACAATCTCCTCGAGGTGGCCGCCCCCGAGCGCGTTTCGGTTCTCGACCCGGCGCTGGCCTATCTCATGACCTCTCTCCTCGAAACCACGGTGACCGGCGGAACAGCGCAGGGCCTGGCCGGAACAGGTTGGACGCATCCGACAGCGGGAAAAACGGGAACGACCAATGAAGGAAAGGACGCCTGGTTCATCGGCTACACCGCAGAACTGCTGACCGGCGTTTGGGTGGGCGACGACGAAGGCAAATCAATGAACTTCAGCGGCTCGAAGAACGCGCTACCGATATGGGCGTCGTTCATGACGAGTGTGGCGGGCGCACGCCCCAAGATTCCTTTTGAGAAGCCCACCGGGGTGACCACCACCAAGATCGACCCGACGACAGGCCTTTTGGCGCGATCTGGTTGCCCCACACGAAGCGACGAAATGTTCGTCGCGGGCACGGAGCCGACGCGCAGTTGTTCCATTCACGCCGGCGGGATCAAGGGCCTGTTCCAGCGGATGTTCAAGAAAAAGGTGGAAATTCCACCATCGAAACCTCGCCCGCGCAATTGAGCGTGACCGGAATCTTCCGATGTGATAAGAATCGGGCGTGAAACTTCTCGCGACCCTTCGCCGCCGATCCGTTGTGTTCGTTTTACTGACCGCTTTCGGCATTTGTGGGGCCTCTTCCGCCCGCGCCGTTCCCTCATTCACGCTGGAAGGCGGCAACCGCCTCATCAATGCCTCCCCCGAATCCATTACCGGTACTTACGGCACATCCCTCCGCCTTTACTTCATCCGGGAATTTCGTGTTCTCTCGGCCACCAGCACCGATGGCCTGACCTGGACGGAAGAGGCCGGCGTCCGCGTATCGAGCGAGTCCTTCAACACCCCTGGGATCGTGTTCAGCTCGGTTACCTCGGCCTCGGTGTTGCCGCTCGACGGTTCGGGTTTCGCGATGACCCTGACAGCCGTCAACGCCTCCGGCAACTTCGGCGTCATCAGTGCCACATCAACGGACGGCCTGAACTGGGGCATCGAAGGGATCAGTTTCGTGCTCCCGACACAGACCTACGCCGGATCGGCGCGGCTGGTCGAGGAGACGGGCGGATTTTGGCGGCTGTACTATGTCCGTCCGTTCAGCACCGGTTATTCCTCATCCACCTTCCGGGTCTTCACCGCGACGTCGGCCAATGAAGGCCAGACGTGGGGAGGCTCGTCGCAGTCCTTCGACGGGGAGGCTCATTCTGTGACGCCATCCGTCCGGACCGACGGCGTCCGCCGTATTTTTTACACGCAGCCCCTCACTGGCAGTACCACGGCCACGCAGGTTTTAAGCGCCCTGGAAACAGCGGGAGCGCGCCTTGGTTTTAGCGATGAATCGGGCGTTCGCCTCGGCGTCGCCGCAGGCAGCGGCCGGTTGGGTTCTCTTCTCGCTTTCCGAAGCTCCGAATCCTTCCGTTGGCGCCTCTACGCCGATTTCACGTCGACCAACACGGTAACGGCCCCCGTGATCGACAGCGCCCTGACCAAATCGCCGGACGTTCAGGGCCTCTCGCTCTCGTCAATTGCTCGCACCGCGCCGGCCGGCACGTTCACGTACAACGGTGAAATTTTTTCTTCTTCCATGACGGCGCGCCTCACGCGCACGGGTGAGGCCGACACCGTCGGGACCGCGGTGACGACGTCCAACGATCAAACCGTGACCGTCGTGTTCAACACGGAGAACGCCTCGCTCGGGCTGTGGACCCTTGTTGTCCAGAACAGCGACGGCGAGAGCGACACCCTGTCGAATGCGCTTGAGATCACCTTTGCGCCCGGCATCGTCTCGCGCGTCGACAACGTCTTCCGGCCCTTGAGAAGTCAGAAGGTTCACTTCGACGTGACCGTCTTCAACCCCGGCCGGGTCACGGCTGAGATTTTCACGCTCGATGGCCGGAAGGTCAAAACCCTGTTCGACGGGGATGTCGCGCAGGGAACCACCGGGCTTGATTGGGACGCGCGAACCGACGACGGCAACGTGGTGGCGAGCGGCGTCTACCTCGTCACGTTCACGGGCCCGCGCCTGGAAACCCGCGAAAAGATCGTGGTGATCAAGTGAGACGGCCCGCAGCGTTGCTGATCGTGATATTGAGCGCTGGGGCGGTCCACGGCGAGAGCGGCCGCACCGCCGCCACCACCCTGACGCGCACGCAGTCGGCCGCTCCGACGGCCCAGGGCGGGGCCTACACCGCCGTGAGCGGAACCCTCGATGGAATCGCGTACAATCCCGCGTCGGCCGCTACCCTTCCCCGTCCGGAGGTCCAGGCCACGTACCTTCGCGGCGTCGCCCAGGACGCGCTGGGATCACTTCGCTATGCCCATTCGCTGGGCTTTGGCGCCATTTTCGCGGGCCTCGACTATTACGACGCCGGTACGATCGACGTTAATCTGTCGGACGGTACCCAGGGAATGCGGCGCGCGCAGCAGGACGCGGTGGGCTCGGTGGGATTCGCGCTCGGACGCCGAATCCCCATCTCCATCGGCGGCACTGTGAAATTTTACAGATTCGAGCTGGCCGAGGAATCGAAGGCGTCGGGCGTGGCGTTCGATGCAGGGGCGCTGTGGCGGACGCCGGTGACGGGGCTCAATCTGGGCGCGTCGGCGACCAATGCAGGGGCGGAAGTGCGGTTCGAGGAGCAGGGCGACCCGCTCCCCGTCACTGGACGCGGCGGGCTGGCCTACACGGTTGACTTCGCGCGATACCGCCGACTCCGCGCGTACCCGTACCAGGTTCGTGTGAGTGTGGATGGCGTTTCGGAGCGCAATGAAGGCGCGTCCGTACGCGCGGGGCTCGAGATCACGCGGAGCATTTCGGACGCGCTGGTCGGCGGCGGCCAGGTCGCCCTGCGAGGCGGCTATCAGGCTGAACCCGAGACGGCGTCGGTGGGCTTGGGCGTTCGGCTCGGCGGGTTCGGCGTCGACTATGCCCTCAATTTTCTCAATGACATCGATGGAAACACCCACCGCGCCACGGTCTCCTGGCGCTTCCTGAGCCGCGCAGATGCTGTCACCGAGGGTGGCGAGCCGCAACCTGTCCGGCGCCGGCGTAACCCACCCCCAGTAGCCAAAAAAAATGGTGAAGCCTGAAGGCTTCACCATTTCTAAATCCGAACTCAAGGGCCGGACATACCGGTTAGGTAAGGCCGGCCCTCTCCGTTCGAACTTACTTATTTGTTGCGACGGGCCGCGAGACGTGCTTTCAGGCCGCGATAGCCGCCCAGTCCGGCAAGAGCCGAGCCGAACAGCACGAGGCTGGCCGGTTCCGGAACGGGATTAGAATCCTGACCACGGGGCGATTCGCTGACCGGGTCCTGATTCACGGCGCTGCCGCCGTTATTCGCGTCGCCAGAACCACTCGTCGACTGAGACCAGCCGCGATAGCCTGACTTGTGACCACGTCCAAGGGCGAACGCTGAGTCGACGGCGAACGCCAGAACGGCGAAGAAACCAACGACAAGAGCGATACGCTTCATTTGGATATTCATCTGACTGCCTCCTTAACCACACACCACACACACTCACGATTTCTCGTGCTTGCCCTGAACGGGCAAATTCTCACAAATTTAGCTGGTTTTTTCTAGGGGCCAGTGCCTTGGGATCGTCGATAAAAAGCTTTCCGCGAACTGTTTCTGACGTTCCACTGTCTCTTCAATTGTTCCCTGAACCGGCCCAGAAACTCGAACCAGTGCGCCATCATCCCGGCCGTTCAGCAGCCGCCGCCGCAGGCGCGTTAAATTCATCATCCATCCATCTGTCAGCACCTGATGTTCGCCGGAGTGGACCCAGTACATTGTCGAAGTCGTCTTCCCGGCTTTCTCGAGGATCAGATGGTTCACTGCTACCGTCTCACCGCTCCTCGATGTCAGTTGGACTTTCTCGATGCTGACGATTCGATAACCCGCCGCCGGATAACAGTGATGGGGAACATGCCCTGTCCGTCCCCCCTTTTTGGTGCCGTAATATCCGACATAAATCCAAAGATACTTGCTGTCTTTTCGATACAGCCTGTGAAGGTCGTCGTCGGTCGCCACCACCTTCATCACGCTTTCTTCAAACGGGTCATCTTCACCCGACCAGCCTTCCAACGTCAGGGGAAACGAAGCCAGCTTCTTCTCCGGTTGCCCCACCGGTATCGCCGCTCCGGGAAGCCGGGTCGCCACGATCGCCAGTAGGAGTAATACGGCTGAGACCCGTCGAGGGTTCATTCTGTTACCCATTTGCTTCCAAGCAGCTTGGCGGAAACGGCATAAAGGACCAAACCCACCAAAAACGAGCCAATTCCGACGGTCTCATGGATCCATCCGCCCGCGGCGGCCGGTCCCCAGCCATCCACAAGGATCGCGGTCACTGAAATGCGGAGCACGTTCGCCAGAAGCGCAAACGGCACCGCCAGAACGCCCACCAGGAGCTTCTTCCAGACGGTCGGGGTGAGCCACGCCAGAAGGACGCCCAGCGTGACGAAGGTCATCATCGAGCGAAGCCCGCTGCAAGCCTCGGCCACCTCCAGATTTCCACTCGGAAGGCAAAGAACGTTGCCCATCCGGTTCACGGGAATACCCAGAAGTGAGATGAAGTGTTCCGAGAGGATCGACGACAAAATCTGAAGCGGGAACGTGATCGCGCCGGTGATGGTGATCGGGACGGGAATCATTAAGAACAGGAACAGAGCGGGAAACGCGATCTTTCGGTACCGTGCGGTGCCAAGAAGGTAGAGCAGAAGGCCGTTCAAGGTGAGCACGAGGGCGATGCGTCCAACCGATTCCAGGTCCGCTCGAGAGGAGATAACCGCGGCAAACAGGCCAGCCAGCACGGCGCCAATCGCTGGGACAAACGAACCTTCCGGCTGGGCCCGCACCTCGGCCCGCTGCTTCCAAATCAAATATCCGGCGATGGGAATGATGAACCATCCGTGAGACGCATCGGGACGGTTATTCCAGGCGCCCACCATCGATATCATGAACGGAGCAAAGAGGAGCGCGAAGAGCGCCGTCAGAACGCCGATTTCGATGCGGGAATGGGGAATTTTTTGGGATCTTTCCTGGCTCATTGATGCTGAAATCTTACACGTTCCCCTTATACGGGCCCATCAGGGAAACCCTGATTTTAGGCGATCCGGTCGTTTTCTTTATCGTCTCCAGGATTACGATTCGACCGGTTAAATCGTTCGTATTTCGTTTCATTTACAGATCCGTATCATTGGGACGGGTTCCTGTCCTCCATTCGACGAATTTTTCGTAAGGTCTGAGACGGTCGACGTCGATTGATAAAGGAGCGAAGCCATGATCCAGCAAATCGATATCCTCTCCGAACATTCGATCCTCGAAGGACTCTCCCGACCCCAGATAGCCGCGCTTGAAGAATGCGCCGAGATCGTGCGCTTCTCCCCTGGCGATCGCCTCATTGAGCAGGGAAAAAGAGCCACCCAGTTCTTCCTCATTCATTCAGGAAAGGTGTCGGTCGAGGTCTACTCCCGCGAACGTGGCCCCCGACCCATCCAGCAGGTCGGCGCCGGATCTCTTCTGGGCTCGTCGAGCTGGGTGGAACCTTTCAAGTGGCAGTTTGATGCCCGCGCGGTTGAGCCGACGGTCGCTTTTGTCTTCAATACGCAGAGCGTGCAGAATAAGTGCGATGCGGACGCCGAACTATCGGCTGCCCTTTTGAAGCGATTCTTCATCGCCCTGGCCCAGCGCCTCGACGCGGCACAGAAGCAGCTTCTCGCCCTTTACGCCCAAAAAGGCTGACGCGCCGCTCACGCGCGGGCCAGACGCATCAGTTCGGCGTCTCCGACAATCCTCCGGCGGTCCGCGACCTTCTTGAAGTTCGCGAACAGCCGCTCAAGCTCCGTTCCCGTCATGTGCCGGCCCAGTTGGCGCAGTCGCTGTTCCACCGCGCGGCGGCCGCTTCGCGCCGTCAGCACCAGCCGGGACCCTTCCGCGCCCACGTCCTCCGGACGCATGATTTCATAGGTAGCCGGGTTCTTCACCATGCCGTCCTGATGAATTCCGGAGGCGTGGGCGAAGGCATTTTTCCCCACCACGGCTTTGTTTGGCGCGACCGTCGTGTCGATGGCTTCCGACACGAGCCGGCTCGTCCGGCTGATCTCCCGCGTGTCGACGCCCGTCCAGAAGCCTTGAGTGCCTCCTCGTACCTTGATGGCCATCACGATCTCCTCGGTGGCGCAATTGCCCGCCCGTTCACCGATACCGTTCATGGCCGCTTCCACCTGCCGCGCGCCTGACCTGATGGAGGCGTAGGTGTTGGCGGCTGCCATTCCCAGGTCATCGTGACAGTGGACCGACATGACGGCCCTCGACGTTGCCGGAACGCGCCTCATGACGGCGCGGACCCGGGCGCCATGGTTCATGGGCATGGCGTAGCCCACCGTGTCGGGGATGTTGATCGTCGAGGCGCCCGCCCGGATCGCCGTTCGGACGGCCTCGGACAGGAACCCGATGTCGCTTCGCGAGGCATCCTCGGCGGAGAACTGGACGTGCGCGCCTGAGCGGGCCGCCCGGCGGACCGACGCATCGATGCGTTCGATCACCTGGGTCGGCGTCATTCGCAGCTTGCTTTCCATGTGGATGGCGGAGGTAGCAATCACCACGTGTACCCGCCGCCGTCGCGCGCCCTTGAGGGCCAGAACGGCGGCGTCGATGTCCCCATCCACGCAGCGCGCCAGCGCGCAGATCTCCGGGCCGCCGATCTCGCGTCCAACGGATTCAGCGATCGCCTTCACGGTTCGCGCCTCGCCCGGTGACGACACGGGGAACCCGGCCTCAATGACGTCGACCTTCATCCGTGCGAGCTGCTGCGCGATAGCCAGCTTTCCGGCCGGTGTCATTTGAAAACCCGGGCCCTGTTCGCCGTCTCTGAGCGTCGTGTCGAAGACAATGATTCGATTTCGTTGTTGGTGTGACATGGAAGCTCCTTTTTGATTGGCGGCTCCCATCCGATGGCGGGTCTGGACAAAAAAATACCCATCCCCGCTGCGGGATGGGTTCATTCGCCAGAAGTTACGTCAGTCGATCAGACGATAAAGAACCCACACCCGCGCCCGGTAAGCGCGAGGTTAAGTAGAAGGTTCTTGAGAAGCGATGCCTGGGACATGGCAAAGACCTTAGCCGATCTCGGGAATTTCGTCAATCGACGGTAATTTGACACGTCGCAGAATTCGTGCTATGGTTCTAAAAAGTTTCATGAAGACAATTCACAGCATACCCGTCGTACTCGTTCAGCCGCTTGTTGGCGTACAGGTCACCGTACGTCCATCGCGCCTTAGCGGGAATTGATCTAGAAACAGCTCGAATTCGACCCCGCCGGTGCGAGACACCAGCGGGGTTTTTTATTGCCTTCCCCCCAACTCGCCTCGCCCCGGACGGACACTCAAGGAGAAGCCCATGTCACGTCTTACCGGTGCCCAGATCATCATTCGCCTGCTCGAACGCCAGGGCGTTCGCATCCTGTCCGGAATCCCGGGCGGAGCCAACCTGCCGATGTACGACGCGCTGTCGCAGAGCACCGTCATTCGCCACGTCCTCGCGCGCCACGAACAGGGCGCCGGGTTCATCGCCCAGGGCATGTCCCGGGTCAGCGGTGTTCCTGAAGTCTGTTTCGCCACGTCGGGCCCCGGCGCGACCAACGTTCTCACGGCCATCGCCGACGCCAAGCTCGATTCCATTCCTCTCATCTGCATCACCGGTCAGGTGCCGCAGGCGTTGATTGGAACCGACGCGTTCCAGGAAGTCGACACCTACGGCCTGAGCGTCCCGATCACCAAGCACAATTTCCTTGTCCGTTCGGCTGCCGAGCTGCTGACGATCATTCCCGAAGCGTTCTCCATCGCGGCGTCAGGGCGTCCCGGGCCCGTTCTGATCGATGTTCCCAAGGACGTCCAGAATCAGGCCATCGAGGTCGATGCGTGGCCCGAACCCGGTGCGCGGCTCGCTGACGAAGCGGCGGATCACGAGACCGTCGCCGCGGCCGCCGCGATGATCGCCGCCGCGAAACGGCCGATCCTGTATGTCGGCGGAGGAACCATTCAAAGCGGATCCGGCGAGCTGATTCGTGCCATGTCGGAAGACAACGACATTCCCGTCACCATGACGCTCATGGGGCTAGGAGCGATTGCGACCGAACACGAACGGTCGCTGGGAATGCTGGGCATGCACGCGGCCCGCTACACCAACGCTCTCCTTGAGGAATCCGACCTTCTGATTGCCGCGGGCGTTCGGTTCGATGACCGCGCCACCGGCCGCGTGGCGGCATTCTGCCCGAACGCGAATATCATCCACGTCGACATCGATCCGAGTGAGCTTCATAAGATCAAACGAGCTCATATCGGCGTTGTGGGCGACGTCCGGGTTTTCATGGAAGCGCTTTCGAAACACATGCGGAGCCAGAAGCGCCCGGCGTGGCTGGCCCGCGTGTCGGAACTCAAGTCATCGATGCCGCTGGCGATGCCGGGCTCGGGAGATGCGCGCCAGCCGTACGGCCTCATGCGCGCCGTGGCGCGTGTGGCGGGAGACGACGCGATCGTGACCACGGACGTGGGACAGCATCAGATGTGGGCGGCTCAGGCCTATCCCATTAATCGGCCCCGCCGTTGGCTGACCTCGGGCGGTCTGGGAACCATGGGCTTCGGCCTCCCTGCCGCCATCGGCGCCGCTCTCGCGGACCCGGCGGCCACGGTGGTGTGCATCACGGGCGATGGCAGTTTTCAGATGAACATTCAGGAACTGGCGACGCTGGCCGAAGAGAACCTCAACGTGAAGATCGTGCTCATGAACAACAATTCGCTGGGCCTCGTCCATCAGCAGCAGGACCTGTTCTACGGGAACCGGGTTTTCGCGGCGGACTATCAATACAAAGTCGACTTCCTGAAAATTGCCGCCGGCTTTGGCGTTCGGGGGTATGATCTCGGGGTGGCCAAGGACCCGGACGCGATGCTTCGCCACGCCTTCAGCGAAACGGGACCTTGCCTCATTCACGCGCCCATCGACGCGTCAGAAAAAGTGTTCCCCATGGTGCCGCCGGGCGCCGCGAACAAAGACATGATCGGAGGTGAGATTCATGAAGCCGCCAAACGCTAAGCCGTCGGGAATCGTCAGGGCCGTGATCCAGCTAACCGTTCACAATCATCCGGGCGTCATGTCTCACGTGTGCGGATTGTTTGCCCGCCGCGCCTTCAACCTGGATGGAATTGCCTGCCTGCCGGTGGGTGACGGCTCCCGCAGCCGCGTCTGGCTCGCCATAGAGGATGACCGGCGCGTCGACCAGATGGTCAAGCAACTACAGAAGTTGCGCGACGTCATCGAGGTCCGCCTTCACAAGGCCGAGCACGCGGTGTTCATGAAGCTGGAGGATTTTTTCAAGGCCCACCCGGAAAACAGGCCTCAGCCGGTGGGAGCGGTGGTGGAAGGAAGCGGAGCGGTCTAGCGGAGGGTGGAGTTCTGCTCGACCCGTTTGAGCGCACCCTTATAGTGCGTCTCGAGCTCGGACGGGTCGGAAACGGAGATTTCTAAATCGTGCAGAAGTCCGTCGGTGAGACGGTAAATCCATCCATGAACGGTGAGGTCGGATTTTCGCCGCCAGGCGTTCTGCACGATGGTCGCCTGGCAGACGTTCACCACCTGCTCGATCACGTTGAGCTCGCAGAGGCGGTCGGAGCGGGCTTCCTGCGTTTTCAGGCCCACCATGGCGCCGGCGTGCTTCTCCTCGACGTCGCGCAGATGCCGTAACCAGTTGTCCGCCAATCCCAACTCGCGGTTCATCGCCACAGCCTGCACGCCTCCGCAACCATAGTGTCCACAGACGATGATGTGTTTGATCCCGATGACTTCCACGGAGTACTGGATCACGGAGAGAGCATTAAGATCGGTGTGCACCACCAGGTTCGCCACGTTCCGATGAACGAAGACGTCGCCGGGAACCAGGCCGGTGATCTGATTCGCGGGAACCCGGCTGTCGGAACAGCCGATCCAGAGATAATGTGGCTCCTGCTGGTGGGCCAGGTTCTCGAAAAATTGAGGGTCCTCACGGCGGACTTTCTCAGACCACTTCCTATTGGCTTCGAAAAGGTGCTTGAGATCGCTCATGGATTGGTGATCTGCCTCTGTTTAAGGAGCTCAGTGATTTTGGCAATGGCATCAACTTCGGATTCCTTCCCGGAAAGCCGGAGGTCGCAGGCGTCGCAGACCGCGCCCGTGGGATCGATGAGAACCGGAATGACTTCAAAGTCGGGAATGAGCGCCTGAACAGCCGCGACGTCGCCGAGGCCGATGGCGTTCGTCGTCGAGACCACGATGGTGCCGGCATCGAGAAGGATGTGCGCGACCTCCGCGAAGCGCCGCACCAGTTCCTGCTGGGTCGATTCCAGCCACACCAGGTCGGCATCCAGGCCAAGGAGGACGTTGGTGCCGTCGAGCATGTAGGCCGACATGCTGCGTTCAAAAAGTGAATTCTCAAGCGCGCGGGCGTAGCGATGTTTCCCCACGCCGGAGTTTCCGAGGAACATGATGAGCGCGGGACGATGGCCGAACCGCTTGGCGCGGACTTCCCGGTTCACCCCGCCGCGGATCCAGTTGAAATCGCGAACGCGGGCCTCGGCGCGCAGGTCTTCCTTGTCGTCCTTCTCAGCACCGATAATAATTCCGCCGCCCGCGATGTCATAGCCGTCGACGATGACGAAGCGGCCCGTGGACTCTCCATCGGCGATGGCGTCGAAAGCAATGGGTTGCCGGGTTTCCAGTACGATGTCGGCCACATCGTGCCGCCCGACGTGGTCCTTGGCAAGGACGCTTCCGGCCTGGGAGGCATCGATGACCTTGTTGATCTTGTAGATCCGCACCGGCTGAGACTGCGTGTGGATCTTCAGCTTGTAATCCCGGCCCTGAGAAAAAGGTTTCTTTCCCAGCCAGATCATGTTGGCGCGAAAGCGCGTGCTCACCAGCGGCGCGGTCGCTTCATGGCTCATCAACTCGCCGCGCGTAATGTAAATTTCTTCGGAGAGAGTGAAGCCCGTGGACCAGCCGGCGCCGATCTCCGTGCGCGAACCGGCGTTGAACGATTCGATAGATCGGACGGTGCTGGTCTTGTTCGATGGAAGGAACGTGACCTTGTCCCCCACCTTGACCTTCCCTGACTCGATGCGGCCGGCCACGATGCGGCGGTCGTCGCCCTGGCTGGCGAACTTGTAGACGGCCTGGACCGGCATCCGGAGGGCACGGTTTTCCTTCGAAGGGGCCTTTACGAGACCGTCGAACGATTCCAGGAACGTCGGCCCCTTGTACCAAGGCATCTTGTCGCTTCGATTGGCGAGGTTCTCTCCGTTCATGGCGCTGATCGGAATGAAATGTGTCGGGCTCGCGGCCCCGATCTCGGCGAGGAAAGCCCGAAATTCCTTCTCGATGGCATTAAAATGCGGCTCGCTTCGGTCAACCAGATCCATTTTGTTGACGCAGACCACGATCTGGCGGATGCCGAGCATCGAGAGAATATAGCCGTGCCGGCGGCTGTTCTCTCGCACGCCTTCCTTGGCGTCAATGATGAGGGCAGCCGCTTCGGCGCGCGCGGCGCCGGAGATCATATTCTTGAGAAATTCAATGTGACCCGGGGCATCGATGATGATGTAGTCGCGCTTGGGCGTCTTGAAGAAGGAACGCGCGGTGTCGATCGTGATGCCCTGGTCCTGCTCATCCGACAGGGCGTCGAGAAGGAACGCCCATTCGAAAGGTTTTCCCATTCGGAGGCATTCCTTTCGGACGGCATCAAGTTTTCCTTCAGGGAGTGATCCCGTATCGGCGAGAAGCCGACCGACAACCGTGCTCTTCCCGTGGTCGACGTGGCCCACGATGACGACGTTCATCTGCTCGCGGCCGGCGGCGGTTTCGTTGGCGCCCATGATGAATTTATTGGTGGAGGTCTCGGTGGTCATTACATGTAGCCTTCGCGCCGGAGCTCTTCGAGGCCGTGCTTGCCGTCCTGGAGACGGCCGGACCGTTCGGCGATGTTCTTAAGCTTGCCGCTCTTGAGCTCGCCGATGATGTCGTCGACATTCTTCGAAGAGCTGCAGATGGGCGACTGGCACGGGCCGCAACCGAGGCTGCGGTAGCGCATCCCGTCGCCCTGGTCGTAGTAAAGCGAAACGGTCGGGATCTTCTCGCGCTTGATGTATTCCCAGATGTGCAGCTCTGTCCAATCCAGAAGCGGATGTATGCGCACATGCGTTCCCGGCGCGAAATCCGTCTTGAACTGGTTCCAGAATTCGGGCGGCTGTTCACCGACATCCCAAAGATTATTCTTGTCGCGAGGCGAGAAATAGCGCTCTTTCGAACGGCTTCCTTCCTCGTCCGCCCGCGCGCCCACGATCACGCCGTGATAAGGCTCCCGATCGGAATCCAGTTCGTACTGCCCGGTCTTCAGGTTCATCTTCTTTCTGGGCCAGGTGCCGTTGAGCGTGTTGGTCAACGCGTCCTTCTTCAAGTAGCCGCAGCATTCTTGGCGAGAGATCTTGTTCGGATCGCCCTCAGGCAGGTGCTGGGTGGCCGGGAAGGTCTTCTGGGCCTTGAGAATTTCCTCGTTCTGGCCCACGACCATCGTCAGCTTGTATTCCATGGCGAGCCGGTCGCGGTAAGCGATCATCTCGGGAAGCTTATAGCTGGTGTCGATGTGGACGAGCGGGAAAGGTACGTGGCCGAAGAACGCTTTTCGGGCGAGCCAGAGAAGGACGGTGGAATCCTTTCCAACGGACCAAAGCATGCAGAGCCGTTCGAAATGGCGGAAGGCTTCCCGAAGGATATAAACGCTTTGCTGCTCGAGTTGGTCGAGTGTGTCCATTTCCTCTTCTTTTTCTTTTTATTTAGGGGGTCCGTCTATAACGGGTCGGGCCAGGGCACCCGCGATCGTTGATCGTCGATCGGTGGAACAAGATTTTAGCACACTTCCACCCGCTTTCCCCGGATCAGCGGGGGCTCCAGACCACGCTGCGGGTGTCGGCGTGCGTCCATCCCACCCAAACGCCTCCGAGGTTCCGCTCTCCGGGAGCGATCGCCGGATCGTTGAAATAGAACCATGAGTCGTCGTCCGCGGTAGGGAGCCCGGCTCCGAGATCCGTGTTGTTCTGAACGGAATTGGTCACCACGTGGTACGGCAGGAGATCGCACTTCGGCATCTTCGGAAGATACTTGGCGCCCGTCGTGGGTGGAGCCCTCGTTGGACTTGCGGACGAGACCGGCCCGTGCCCGAATGACCCACGCCTCCAGCTTCAAGAGATCGTAAAGCGAGGCGGCTTGACGAAAGCGATCAAGAATAGCGCGAATTATGGTCCTCCAAGGCGCAATTAACAACCCAAATTTTTCGCTTCGCCGCAGATTGTGAGATCCCGCACCCTCGCATGAAACACCATGAGGTTTCAGTACGAATCGATGACCCGGAACGCAACGGTATTGGTCGGAGAGCTGGCTGACACGTAAGAATTATTTAACAAGAACAGAAAACAACCCATGAAATAAAGACGTTTTGGGGGTATATATCCCTTATCGCAGACGTGGAAGCCAAAACCATCCCGAAGCCCAGGAGACAGCATGACCATCGCCAATGTCGACCCGAAAAAAATGTGCGCCGCTCTGAACGCCAGAGAGGGCCTCATCAACGTTGCCGACTTGAGCCTGCTGACCGGCATTGCGACACCCCAGCTGACGAAGTTCGCCAAGGGTGGATTTCTTAACCATTACGGTGAGTACCACGGAAAACGCTTTTACAACTTCCAGGAAGTCGCCAACTGGGCCGTGCAGACCGAAACCGACAACGAGGCGAAACTGGCGATTCGCAATGGAATGGAAACGCAGACCATCTCCGGCGATTGCCCCTATACTTTTGAAATCGTGACCTCGGACGCAGGCGAAACCCAGGCGAAGATCACCTGGGCCGAAGTCATGGCCGAAGCCGCGTAACTCACTCCCGCCTTAGTCAGATTCCCGGTCAGCTTCGAAGCTGACCAGCGACTCATTCTCCACCACCATCGTAATCACAATGGGTCTGCAGCAGACCTCGCAATCGGTTGTGAATGATTGGCGCCGTCCCCCCGTCAGGTCGACCACGATCGAAATCATGCTCGCGCAGTAGGGACACTGAAAGGTTTGCTCTTCCTGGTACTCGCTCATGGTTCCCTAGAATACGGGCGGGCGAACGGAACGGTGACTCCTACTCGGTACCGCCCGACTCAGCGGTCCGCCGAACCTCGTCAGCGCGCGCCTTCGTGGCGGCGTTGAAACTCTCCGTTCTCTTTTTCGCGAGTTCCACGTCGTCCTGTAGCGCTTTCGTGTAGTCCACCGCCGCGTTGCCGGCGGAGGAGACGTCCGGGGCCCGGAGACCGTCACCACCGCGAACGGCCGCGACGGAAATGGGCGCCTGGCTCATCCGAAGCGTCTTGGCCCGTTGACCCAAGTGAACCATGTAGCCGAATGCGGTCAGGCCGCATCCAACCACGGCGATCGTCAACCATTTGTTCATTGGCTTACGATAGGCCCCAATTGAAGATTTCGCCACCCCCTTCCTCCAGTTTTGGCCAAGAGCTACTCTTGCGGCGTGTTACGGAGCCCACTCCTTTCCTTGTTTTTTATGGCCGCGATTTTCGCCGGCGGCTGTTCCCATTCCACGGACAACGTTTCCTTCAAGGGCGTGTGGAACGTCCAGAAAACAAACGGAATCTCCGGCGATACGACCGAGGCCGTCGTCACCGTGGCGGTCAGCGGCCCGCGGTTCCGGATCTCTACGCGCGACGAGGAAGGCGAAACCGTCGAATGTTACGACGGAACGACGCTCCACCGGCTGGTCACGCCGGTACTGCTGGAATCCAGAGACGCTTCTGCCGCCCCGGCCACGCCGACTCGGGAAGCGAAGGCCAACATCCAGGTGGAGTCGAAGCGTTTCTGGAAGCGATCGTTCAGTGGCAACGGCATGGCGGGCGGGCAGGTGGCGGATCGGGACACGCTTCTGTTTCAGAGCCGGGAGAAGATGCTTGACGGCGAGATGACCATGCAGGCCTGGGTCGACGCGCCCACGAAGGTCGTGCTCAAAAAGATTTTCACCATCTACTCGTCCCAGATCGAACAGGCGGTATCCAAGACGTCGGAAGAATGCCGGGAAATTCAGTTTGGCCCGGTCGGCGACTCGGACGTGGCGCCCCCCGCGTGATCCTTCTTCCGCTTTGGCCGAAAGATGCCATCCGCTTTCCCACCTTCACGGCCGTCCTGATCGCCGCCAACGTCCTCGCCTTTCTCGTCACTTGGCCCATGCAGATCCATCAATCCAGCCGCGTGGGGCAGGATGACCTCCAGCGCGCCGCGTCGCACCTCGCCGCCGTTATCGCCGCGCCTGATTCCGGTGCCGCCGACGCGCTGCGGGAAGAGGTGCAACAGGAAGCCGCTGCGCAACCGTTCCCCTCGTCGCTTCTGGCCGATATTTTTCAGCGCGTCCAGGCCGATGCCTCGACGCTCCAGCCCGCCGCCCGCTACCAGTGGGACCTCACGTATCCGATCTATGAATCCTACGCGCGTTCCGCGAAGGCCAAGCCGGTGGGGTCCACGCCGTTCAAGCGATGGGGCTTCGATCCTCAGCGTGACTGGTTCCCCGGACTCATCACCCACCAGTTTCTCCACGACGGCTGGCTGCACCTGCTCTTCAATCTTCTGTTTCTCTGGATCGCCGCTTCCATCTCCGAGGCGCGGCTCGGCGCGCATCTTCTTTGGGTTTATCTTTCGGGCGGCGTGGCGGGCGCGCTGACGCAGACGCATTTCGGTATCGCGCCGGGGCAGGTCCTGGTCGGGGCGTCCGGCGCGATCGGCGGGTTGATGGGCTTTTGTCTCGTCTCGGAGCCGAAGGCGAAAGTGAAGCTCTTTTATCTGGTTTTTCTTTCGCTCGTTCCGAAGGTCGGCGTCTTTGACTCGCCGCTGTGGTTCTATCTCCCCGTCTGGCTGCTCTCCGAAGTGTTGCTGGCGGTGGGCCAGGCCAGCACCGCGGACGTGGCCGTGGCCCACGCGGCCCACATCGGCGGCTTCGTGTTCGGCGGAATCATGGGTCTCGCCTGGCGCAGCTCCGGGCGCTCCTGACGCCAGTCCGCCAGTTCCTCCAACGGTTCTAACATCGCTTGTAACAGGGGATGTTCGAGAACACCCTCACGTGAATCAAACGAATCGCCTCGAACACGCGTAGGGATAAGGACGGCCGTCGTACGAACCGCCGAACCTCACCCAGGAGAACGCCATGCCCCAGAACCCCATGAATTCTGACAAGCCTGTTTTGCAGGAATCGAAGAAGGAGCACGTCCCCGGTGTCCGTCCGCTCGACAAGGAAGGCCGCCCGAAGGATGCCCCGCTTCTCGGTGGGATCCGGATCGAGGAATCCATCACGATCGGAAAACCGGCCGATGAGCTCTATCAGTTCTGGCGGGATTTTCGAAACCTGCCTCTCTTCTGCAAATACCTTCGCGACGTGACGGTCGTGGATGAAAAGCGGTCGCAATGGACTGCCTGGGGACCTGGCGACAAGTTGCTTTCCTGGGACGCCACTCTCATCACGGACATTCCGAACGAGTTGATTAGTTGGCGAACGTTCGAAGAGTCAGATTTCGTGAACGCGGGCTCGATTCGCTTTCAGAAAGCGCCGGCCGACCGGGGCACGGAAGTGCACATGTCATTCGCGTACAACCCGCCCGCCGGCCCGCTGGGGTCTCTGATCGCGAAAATTACCGCCAAGGACCCGGCATTCCTCGTGCACGAACAACTACGGCGGTTCAAGCAACTGATGGAAAACGGCGAGATATCCACGACCGAGGGCCAGCCGGTTCTCATTGAGAAATAGGAGACCTTATGCGAGCCACCTGCTGGTATGGAAAGAAGGATATTCGTTCCGTCACGACCACCGACCCAAAAATTCTCAATCCGCGCGATGCCGTCATAAAGGTGACGTTGTCCGCGATCTGCGGCTCCGACCTTCACCTTTACAACGCGAAGATACCGTCACTACAGAAGGGAGACATCCTGGGCCATGAGTTCATGGGTGAAGTCGTCGAATTGGGAACGGAAAACAAGGCGCTCCAGATCGGCGATAAGGTCGTCATACCCTTCCACATCTCCTGCGGAAACTGCTCGTTCTGCAAACGGCAACTTTTCTCTCTATGCGACAACTCGAACCCGAACGCGCAGGCCTCGGAAGTCATGTATGGCCATGGAAATGCCGCCGCCTTCGGCTACACGCACCTCTACGGTGGGTATGCTGGCGGGCAAGCAGAGTACGTTCGCGTTCCGTTTGCTGATACGGGCGCGCTAAAGATTCCGCAGGGAATTCCCGATGAGAAGGTCCTCTTTCTGTCGGACATATTCCCCACCGGATTCATGGCGGCCGACAACCTGGGAATCAAACCGGGCGACACGGTGGCTGTTTGGGGCTGCGGCCCCGTCGGGCAATTCGCCGTTCGAAGCGCCTTTCTGCTGGGAGCGGAGCAGGTGATCGCCATCGACAACGTGCCCGAGCGCCTGGCCATGGCCAAGGCCGGCGGCGCCATTCCGCTCAATCACGACAATGTCGACGTCCAGGACGCCTTGAAGGAATTGACGGGTGGACGCGGACCCGACGGGTGCATCGACGCGGTGGGTATGGAAGGTCATGGGGACGGCATCCTCGGGGCTTACGACGCCGTGAAACAGGCAATCAAACTCGAGATGGATCGTCCCTTCGCGCTACGTCAGGCGATCCAGGCCTGCGCGAGCGGAGGAACCGTGTCGGTCCCCGGCGTGTACGGCGGGTTCATCGACAAATTCCCATTTGGAGCGATCTTCGCAAAGGCCCTTACAATCAAGGCGGGGCAGACGCACGTTCACAAATACATGAAGCGCCTGCTGCAGCTCGTGCTGGACGGAAAAATCGATCCCAGCTTCGTCATTTCGCATCGGGTGAACCTCTCCGATGCGCCTGACGCCTACCGGCAGTTCAATGACAAGGAGGCGGAGTGGATTAAGGTTGTGATGCGGCCGAACTAGCCGCTTCCGTTTCCTGTTCCTTCGCCTTGGCGCGTTTGACGGCCGACTCCACCTCGGCGATGGCATCCTTTGCCCCCGCCCAGCCGCCCACTTCGATCACGCCGCCTTCCAGCTGCTTGTAGGTGGCGAAGAAGTGCTGCACTTCCCTGAGAAAGTTCGCCGGCACGTCTTCCAGCTCATGGTACTCAGAAAACAGAGGGTCTGAGTTCGGCACGGCGAGGACCTTGAAGTCGTTAAAGCCGTTGTCCTTCATCTTGAAAAGGCCGATGACGCGCGCCTCAATCAGGCATCCGCTAAAAGTAGCTTCATTCACCATCACCAGGATATCGAGAGGGTCATGGTCTTCGGCGAGCGTCTGGGGAATTAACCCGTAATCGCCAGGATAGTGGCTGGAAGCGAACAAATATCGGTCGAGCTTGAACATGCCCGTGGCCTTATCCAGTTCAAATTTGTTCCGGCCGCCCTTCGGTATCTCGATGATCGCGTTGACCACGCGGGGGATGTCGCTTCCCGGCGGAACGTCCATGTAACGGTGTCTTTTCACAAGTCTCCTTTCTCAATCGTTTCGCGAACGTCTTCGTTCGCTCGTCGGAGTACTTTAGCGGTTATGTCCTTCCGACGGCAACCCGCCATTCTTTGGTGTTAGAAATGAACGCAAATCGTGTTGGTACGTATATAACTTCAGAGGGCGAACAGAGTCCATGATCCCTTTCCCCTCCAAAGGGAGAGACCATGAGGGGAGCCGCGCCTAGACAGCCGTACACGTTCACCTACTTTCAGAACGATTTCGTTCACCGGAACGACCGCCGCCACAAAATCCTTTATCTCGCCGTTCACGACCCCCACACGCCGTTGAGCGGCGCCGGCGTTCGCAGCAATGCGTTCGTCCGTTTCCTGGCTGAGCATTTCACCCTCGACCTGGTCCATATGGAAGGCTCCGGCCAGGCGCCGCTGCCGCACAACGAAGGGAAAGTCCACACGCTTCCCCTGGTTCGCCGGAAGGCCATCATTCCGTTTTCTAAGCGCGGCTACTTCATCTTCAGCGGGCCCTTCCTCACGGCGGCCCGGCACTATCTGTCGACGGAAAGGTATGATGCCATGGTCTGCGACTACGGTCTTTGCGGGGCATATGGATTGATCCTCAAACGCGAATTCAACGTGCCGGTGATCTACAGTTCCCACAACGTCGAATACCTGGGTTACCTCGACAAGGCCCTCCAGGACTTTCGTCGCCTGCCCCTCGCCGGGTGGGTTTACGCCGTCGAGAAAGCCATCGCGGCGCAGGCCGACATCGTCGTTTCGATCACCGAAGATGAAAAGGCCCATTACCGCCGCTGGCGGCCGGAGAAATCCATAATCGTCATTCCGCAGGGAATCGACGAGCAGGTGTTTCATCCGAACTACGAACCCGTGATGAACGAGCGAAAGACCATCCTGTTTTGTGGGAATTTCACGGTTCCTTTCAATCGGGACGTGATCAGAATGGTCCGGGAAAAGATCCTTCCGGAGGTCCGGAAGGCCTGCCCCGATGTCCTTTTCAGCTTCATCGGCGCCGCGCCGCCGCCGATCCAGGACCCGAACATGAAATTTCATGGATTCGTCAAAGATTATCCCGCCCATCTGAAGGCTGCGGACGTTGTGATTTCCCCCATGCTGAGAGGCCACGGCTTCCCGACCAAGATCATCGAGGCCCTGGCCTGCGGCAAGCCGACGGTGGCGACGCCCGTGGGAGCGCGCGGCGTGCCGCGGACGTTCGGCAATCTTTACGTGCGGCCCGTGGAAGGCTTTGGGGAAACCATTCTTCAGATCCTGAACAACGGCCGGGCGGTGGATGACGACCATTGCGCCGAAATCCGCGACCAGTTCGGATGGGACGCTCTCGTGGGAAAGCTCCACGACGAGTTGAACGTCCTGTGGGGGCGCTCACCGGCCTTGCAGGTCGTCAATCAGCGGAGCTGAACGGAATGCGCATCTGCCTTGACCTGCGCTACAAGACGGAAAGCGGTGCGAGTTCCTATCTCCGCAACCTGGTTCCCCACGTCCTTCGGCTCGATGAGAAGAACACGTACGTGGCGATCAAATACCGCGGGCAGGAGTTTTCCTTCGAGAACAGGTTTGAGAGGACGATCATCTGCCCGTTTCGCTCGGACGTCGGGTCGATGGTCTGGACGATGTTCGTCCTTCCTTTCATTCTTCTGCGGAGTCGCAGCGATCTCTACCACAGCCTCAAGATGCCCGGCCCGCTCTGGAATCCGGTCAGGGCCGTCGGCACCCTGCACTCGGAGATCCTCAATAAGACCGCCCGGTTCCCGCACAATTTCCTGTCCGTGATCCACAGCCGTTTCTATGCCGTTCCCATGCTGAGGCTCTGCGACCACTGGATCGCGGTCTCCGACTTCGTGGCCACCGCCGTCGGGCGGGCTTACGGCGTTCCGCCCCATCGCATCGACATCATTTCCAACGCCGCGGACGCCCGTTTCCGCGTCGTCCCCGTCGACGAAATTCAGGGCGCGCTCAAGCGGTTCGATATCTCCCGGCGTTTTGTGTTGGCAGCGGGAAATCTGTTTCCGGTGAAGAACCAACTTACCGCTCTTCGGGCGTTTGCGCGGGTGGCCATTGATTTCCCGGTCGATCTTGTGTTCGCGGGCGGTCTCGGCCATCCTTACGCAGAAATCGTCCGGAAGGAAGCGGCGACCCGGGGGCTGGCCGATCGCACCCGCTTCCTGGGCTTTGTCGACGCCGGCGACCTGGTAGCGCTGATGAATGGCGCCGATGCCATCCTGATACCTTCCCTCACCGAGGGATGCCCCATCACGCTCATCGAGGCGATGGCGTGCGGCCTGCCCGCCATTGCTTCCTCGCGCGGCGGCCTCCCGGAAGTGGGGCGTGACGCCGCGGCCTATACAGAAGACCCATTCGACGACGCCGGCTTCGCGGCGCATCTCTCTCGCGTTCTCTCCGACCGCGATTTCGCCGCGCTGCTGTCCCGGCGGAGCGTCGAGCGCGCGCGCGATTTCTCCTGGGAGAGAACCGCGATGCGGCATGTCGAGGTGTATTACCGGAGCCTCGGGCTTCCCCGTCCGGCCTTCCATGAACCGCCCTCGGAGATCGCCGTCGCATGATGAAGTCCGCCCTCAAAAGCGTCTTGCTTCCGTTCCTCACCTATGACCAGGCCGAGAAAGTGAAGACCTTCCTGTGCGCCGTCCTTTATTACTCGGGCCTGGCCAGCGTCATCGGTCTTTTCATGCGGCGCTCCCGCGCCGGCGCGCGGATCCTGATGTTTCACAGCGTGAGCGAGGAACGGACGTTCTGGGACAACCGGATTAGCCCGCGTCGATTCCGTCAAACGCTTAGATACCTGAACGAGCGCTATCGCATCGTTCCGATGGCCCACATTATTGAGCGCCTGAGGCGTAACGCGGAAGTGCCCAGCGACTGGATCGCGCTGACGTTCGACGATGGTTATGCCGATAATGTGGCGGTCGCCTTCCCCGACCTCGCCAACGTGAAGGCGCCGGCCACGTTCTTCGTTCCATCAGGCATCGTGCGGCTCGCCCCGGAGCACGAGACCAGCCAGTTGCCGTATCTCTTCTTCGACGCGGTTGAAGACATGTTGCGGCGAACTGCTGACGTCCCCGACGGGGGCGGGCAGAAGGCGATGTGTTTTCAGTCCGATGGGCGCCGTTCCGACGCCATCCTGCGGACCGTGCTGAGTATTCGCGCGCGCGACGCCGCCGGGCACCAGGAAGCGCTGGCCGCTCTCGCCGGATCCTGCGGAACGCCACCGCGCGTCCCCCGGAACCTCTACGTGTCGGCCGATGACCTGCGGCGCCTGGATGAAGGCGGAATGGAAGTGGGGTCACACGGAGTTTCCCATGCCGACCTGGCTCGCTGTTCCGAGAATGACGCGATGAAAGAAATTTCGGACTCGAAGGCCGCTCTCGAGTCGATCCTCGGCCGTCCCGTGGTCGGGTTCGCTTATCCTTTCGGCAAGCGCGCGAGCATCGGTCCGCGCGGGTCTTACGTCGACCAGAGCGGTTACAACTACGCGGTCACGACCGAATTCGGATCGGTGCGCGCCGGCGCGGACCGCTTCGCCCTCCCGCGCATCGCCGTTCGCGACGCCGCGCTTGTCCGGCTCAAAGTGAATTTGCTCGGTATCCCGATTTGAGCTCGGGCGCACCCGGCAAGTCGGACTTCGTCCGGCGCGCGTTTTTCCTGACGGTGGCCGATGGCGCCGCCAAGGGCGCGACGGGTATTCTCGCGCTCATCCTCGCTCGTTTCCTCGGCCCCGCCGATTACGGCGTTTTCGCCGCCGTCACTTCGCTGGCGACGCTTTTCATTATGGTGACGAACGTCGGGTTCGAACAGGAATTTCTCCGGCGTTCGGCCCATGAAGACGTGGGACAAACTCTCGGCCTCACGTTCATCTCCATCGCCATCACCGAAGTCATCGCGGCGGCGTTCGTGGCCGGGTATATTGCCGTGGTCCGTCCGGCCGCTCCCCTCCCCCAGTTGTTGGTGATGGCGTTCGCGATTTACGCGCTCGCGCGCTTCCACCTGCCCTTCCGGTTCCTTTGCCTTCATCTCCACCGGACCGAAGTGCCGGCAGCCATCCAGACCTTGTCGACGGTCATCCTCGTTGCGGGCACGGCGGCCGTGCTGGCCCTTCATCCTTCCGTCGAGGCAGTTCTCGCGCTGCAGATCGTGGTGGCGGCGCTCACGCTTCTGGCGTGGGAACTCTGGCGGCGAGGCGCGGGCATCACCGCCCCGGTGCGGACGGCGACGCCCGGTGTGATTGGGCGCTTCATTCAGACGTCGCTTCCCTTCGGACTGACGAATCTGCTCTGGATTGCCTATTTCAACCTCGACGTGGTCATCCTGGCGAGCCTGCGAACGAGCGAGGAAGTGGGTGTTTATTCGGCGGTGTACCGGCTTATCGCCATGAGTTACATCCTCGGCTCCGCGTTCTCGAACTCCTTCACGCCTTCCCTCTTCTTCGCCGCCAGGACCGACGCGCGGTTGCATCGGAGTATCTCGATGAAGATGATGCGCGGGCTTCTGGCCGGCGGCATCGTCGTAACCGTCGCGTTCTTCGTCGGTGCGCCGCACCTTTTACGATGGACGATGGGCGAGGCGTATTCGTCGGGCATCCGCGTTGCCCAACTTCTCTCGGTGGCGATCGTTTTCCGCATGGTGAATTTCGGGTTGAGCGAGATCCTCACGACCAGCGGGCGGCACGGGAAGCGCATCGCGGTCGAGGCGTCCGTTCTCGCCATCAACGTCATCTGCAATCTGTTGCTGGTTCCGAGATGGGGTGGCGAGGGCGCGGCCCTCGCCACGCTCGCGGCGGAAGCCGCCATGACGGCGGCCGGCCTTCTGCTTTGGAGCCGCCGTACCGCCCGGGATTCCGCCCCTTTCGCCGGAGAAGCGCCCACGATCTAGGTGCGCGGCCTGGGCGCGGATGGCCCGCGAGTAACTAAAAGCCCCCTCCAGACGTACATCTGGTAGGGTCGTTTAGACTCCAGGAGCCGACATGGTCCCCCCGAGAATTCGCCGCACCCTTTGGTGAAGCGTGCCCCGTAACGCCACTTTTTCCGACGAACCCATCCGCGCCGAGCTTTTCAGTCTCGAGCGCCTCGAGCAGCACGCCCAGACGCTTGCCGAGGCTCAGACCATTACGGAGCGCCCCACGCATAGTCACGCGCTCCTGGCGCGGGTCAAGGAGAACGGGCGATCCCTCTACGCTTCTTACAGAAGCATCGCGGCGGCCATTCACGACGGCCAGGCCATCACCCCTGCGGCGGAATGGTTCATCGACAACTATCACATCGTCGAAGCTCAGATCGATGAGATTATCCAGCAGCTCCCCCCCGGTTACTATCGGGAGCTCCCGAAGCTGGGCAGCGGGTTTCTCGAGGGCGCCCCCCGCGTTTATGGCGTGGCGTGGGCCTTCGTCGCCCACACCGATAGCCGCTTCGATGAACATTGGCTCCAGGGGTTCGTATCCGCCTACCAGCGCGTCGTGGCCCTGAAGATCGGCGAACTCTGGGCGCTTCCCATCAGCCTGCGAATCGTCATGGTTGAGAACCTTCGCCGCGTGGTCGACCGGATGATGATCTCCACCGCCAGCCGCGTGGAAGCGGACACGGTGGCGGACGCCCTCATGGGATTAAAAGGCCGTCCCGCCGTCGACGCCGCCGAAGCGCTCGCCCCGTTCGAACACACCCCCATCGCCCGCTCGTTTGCCGTCCAGCTCGTGCAGCGGTTCCGGGACAAGGATGAGGTGGCCGCGCCGATTCTCGGCTGGCTCGACAAACGCCTCGCCGCCCAGAACACCACGGCCGATGAGATCGTTCGTGCCGAGCATCAGGAACAGACGGCGAAGAACACGACGGTTCGCAATCTCGTCACCAGCCTTCGCATCATGGAGTCGATGGACTGGGCCCACTTCGTGGAATCGGTCTCTGTCGTCGACGGCATTCTCGGCGCCGGCAGCCGGTTTTCGGAAATGGACTTTACGACGCGCGACATGTACCGCCACGCCATCGAAGCGCTGTCCCGCGGGTCGGAACTTTCTGAAGTCGAAGTGGCGCACCGGTCGGTTGACGCCGCCGCGTCCGCACGGCGGCCGGGTGTCACGGTTTCCGACGTAGAGACCGAGCGCCGCCGAGACCTTGGCTACCATCTGGTCGACGGCGGCAGAACAGCGTTCGAGCGATCGATCGGTTACCGTCCCCCTCTCCGGCTCCGGCTCGAGCGGTTCTGCCTGGCGGCGGCCACGCCCCTTTATCTGGGCGGCATCGGAGCGCTCACCGCGGGCATCCTCGCCTGGCCCCTGTGGGAATGTATTGATCGCGGCCTGGGACCCTGGGGGGTTCTCGGTTTCGGAGCCATGGCCGCGGTTCCCGCTTCCGACCTGGCGGCTGCCCTCGTCAACCGCCTGGTGACGCGGCTCATCGGCCCCCGACCGCTACCGAAACTCGATTTCTCAAAGGGAATTTCACCGGAGGCGCGCACGCTGGTGGTCATGCCCGTCCTCCTTCCCCACGCGGAGGCGGTGCGCGAGTATCTGGAGCGCCTTGAAACGCACTACCTCGCCAATCCCGACGGGCACCTTCAGTTCGCTCTTCTTGCCGACTGGACCGACGCGACGTCCGAAATGCGCCCGGATGATGAGCCGTTGCTCGCCGCCGCTCGAAATGGGTTACAGGAATTGAACGCTCGACACGGCGCCGGTCCCGACGGTCTCATCCGCTTTGCGCTTCTTCATCGCAAACGGGTGTGGAACGCCCAGGAAAAGGCCTGGATGGGCTGGGAGAGAAAGCGAGGCAAACTGCATGAACTGAACCTTCTCCTGCGCGGCGCTGCCGACACCACATTCTCAACGGTGTTCCCGGCCGACGCTTTCTCTCGCCCGGGAATTCGCTACGTGCTCACACTGGACGCAGATACCCGCATGGCCCGCGGTTCGGCCTACCAGCTTGCCGGGGCGATGGCGCATCCGCTCAACCGGCCCCGCTTCGACCCGACGCTGGGTCGCGTGGTGGAGGGCTACGGGATCATGCAGCCCCGTATCACGCCGACGCTGCCGGTGGCGGCGGGCGGCTCGCTCTATCAATGGATCTTCTCGGGTCCCGCCGGGATCGATCCTTATTCATTCGCCGTCTCGGACGTCTATCAGGATTTGTTCAAGGAAGGTTCTTTCGTCGGCAAAGGGATCTACGACGTCGACGCGTTCGAGTCCGCCATGGCGGGCCGCGTCCCCGACAACACCATGCTGAGCCACGACCTGATTGAAGGGTTGTTCGCGCGAACGGCGCTGGCCACCGACATTGAACTGTTCGAGGAGTTCCCTTGTAACTACCTGGTCGCCGAAGGCCGCGTTCACCGCTGGGTCCGCGGCGACTGGCAGCTCCTTCCCTGGATGATGCGGCTGATGGGGCGCGACGCCCTGCCGGTGATCAGCCGGTGGAAGATGATCGACAACCTCCGTCGGTCCCTTTCAGCCCCGACGTTGTTTCTCACGCTGGTCGCGGCCCTCGCCGTTCCTTTGGCCCCGGCGGCGGTCTGGATGAGTTTCGCCGCAGCCGTCGTGGGAACCCCCTCACTGCTCGGCATTCTTTCAGGCATTCTGCCGAGCCGGCGCGGCGTATCGATCCGCCATCACTTCCGCCTGGTGGGCGACGATGTGCAGTTGGCGGCTTGGCAGATGTTCCTTGCGTTCGCCTTCCTTGCCTGTCAGGCCCGACGGATGACCGACGCCATCGCGCGCACGCTTTACCGCCTGGTCGTCACGCGCCGGGGCCTCCTCGAATGGAACAGCGCCGCGAATTCGGCTTATGGCTCAGATCTGAAACTTTCCAATTTCTACCGCCGGATGGCCTGCGGTCCCCTTCTGGGGTTCGCCGCGATGGGCGCTGTCGCTTTCAGCGCGCCCGCACATGGACCGATGGCGGTGCCGCTGATCCTTTTATGGATATTTTCGCCGTGGATCGCGCGCATCGTCAGCCTTCAATCGGCGGGCGCGGGTGTGCGCGCGCTTTCTGACGCCGACCGCAGCTACCTGCGCCTCATCGCCCGCAAGACGTGGCGGTTCTTCGAAACATTCGTCACCGAGAAGCACAATTTCCTTCCCCCCGACAATTTTCAGGAGGTTCCGGAGCCGGTGGTGGCTCATCGCACCTCGCCGACCAACATCGGCCTGTATCTTTTGTCCGTGGTGAATGCCCGGACCTTTGGCTGGTCCGGCCTGATCGACACCGTCGATCGGCTGGACGCCACCATGAAAACGCTTGCGGAGTTGCGGCTTCACGACGGTCACCTCTTCAACTGGTACGACACGGAAGACCTGCGCCCGCTCGAACCGCTTTATGTCTCCACCGTCGATAGCGGCAACCTCGCGGGTCACCTTTGGGCCCTGGGCAACGCCTGCCGGCGGCTGGCAGGGCGGCCGGTGATTTCCTCGGAAGCTCTGCAGGGTTTCGAAGACGGCTTCAGGTTGATTCAGCAGGCGACCGACAGCGTGCCCGACGACCGTCGCGCGGAAACCGTGACGCGGACGCAGCTCAAGGAAGCGGTGGAATCGCTGGGAAGAAGTGTCCACGTTTCGTCGGTCACGCCGGAAGAATGGAAGGCCTTCCTCGATTCCATCGGGCGCCGTTGCGCCACGCTCATGGATGTCGCTCAGGCGCTGGCCGGCGGCGATGCGGACCGCCCCGAAAACGAAGTGGCGGAATGGGCGCGACTGCTCATGGGCCAGGCCGCAGGGCACCGTCGCGACGTCGACACCCTTTTGCCTCCCGGCACCGATGACTCTTCTCGCCGGCTCGACGAAATCCCCGCCCTCTGCGCCGAACGGTTGGCCGGTCTGGCCGCCGACCAGTTTGCTCTCGGTCCGGCCCTTGAGCGGGCACAGGCGGCGTCAGCCGACCTTCATCGCCGCGCGCTCGCGCTTGCCCGCCAGTGCGACGAGATGGTCGACGCCATGAATTTCAAGTTTCTCTTCGACGAAGAAAAAGAGATCTTCTCGATCGGCTACCAGGTGCTCGAGCGCAAAGCGGACGCGAGTTTCTATGACCTGCTTGCTTCGGAAGCGCGGCTGGCGAGTTTCGTCGCCATCGCCAAGGGCGACGTTCCGGCCCTTCACTGGTTCCGTCTCGGGCGCGCGCTGACAGCCGTGGAGCGCGGGCTGGCCCTCATTTCGTGGTCCGGGTCGATGTTTGAATACCTCATGCCGTCCCTGGTGATGAGACCCCCTCCGGGCAGCCTTCTTGAAAAAACGTGCCGGCAGGTCGTCCGCCGTCAAATCTCCTATGGAATCGAGAGGGACGTACCCTGGGGCGTCTCCGAGTCGGCGTACAACGTGCAGGACCTCGAATTCACTTATCAATACTCGAACTTCGGCGTTCCCGGGCTCGGCCTCAAGCGAGGCCTGGCGGATGCCCTCATCGTCGCGCCCTACGCCTCCGCTCTGGCCGCGATGATCGATCCCGCGGCCGCGGCCCAGAACCTCCGTGAGCTCGCGCACATCGGCGCGGAAGGAAAGTTTGGCTTCTTCGAGTCGCTCGACTTCACCGTCGAGCGGCTTCCGGAGGACCAGAAGGTGGCCGTGGTTCGCGCGTACATGGCTCATCACCAGGGCATGACGCTGGCCTCGTTCGCCAACGTCCTGCAGGACGATGAGCTCCGGCGCTGCTTCCACGAGGACCCGAAGGTGCAGGCCACCGAACTGCTTCTTCAGGAGCGCATCCCGCGCGTGGTAGGCCTGGCGCGCGCCCGCATGGACCAGGCGGACCACCGGGTGCGGGAGCCCGTGGTGACCGTTCTGCGCCGTTACCATTCTCCCCATGGCGTGCCGCCTCGCACGCAACTTCTTTCAAACGGACGCTACAGCGTGATGGTGAGCGCGGCCGGCTCCGGCTATTCGCGGTGGCGTGACAAAGCCGTGACCCGCTGGCGGGAAGACGCCACGCGCGACGCCTCGGGCACCTACATTTTCCTTCGCGACGTTCACAGCGGCGCGGTCTGGTCGGCGGGCTATCAGCCTTCGGGCGCCGAGCCGGACAACTACGACGTTGACTTCTCGGAAGGGCGCGTCGAGATCACTCGTCGCGACGGCAGCATGGAAACGCGCCTCGAGATCGTCGTTTCGCCCGAGGACGACGCCGAAATGCGTCGCGTAACGATCCGCAATCTCGGCAACGGGGTGCGGGAGATGGACGTGACCTCCTACGCCGAAATGGTGCTGGCCACGGCCGCCGCTGATCAGGCGCACCCCGCTTTCTCCAACCTGTTCGTCTCCACCGAGTTCGTTCCGGGAACGAACGGCCTTCTGTGTTCGCGCCGGCCGCGCTCGCCGGAAGAGGCCCCCCTGTGGGCCGCGCACGTGGGCGTTACGGACGGCGAAACGGTCGGCCAGATGCAATTCGAATCGGACCGCGCCCGGTTTCTGGGACGCGGCCGGAGCATCCGCACGCCGATGAGCGTGGTCGACGGTAAGCCCCTCACGAACACCGCGGGGGCTGTGCTCGATCCCATCGTGAGCCTTCGCTACCGCATTCGCCTGAACCCCGGAGAGGCCGCGCATGTCACTTTCACCACGCTCGTCGCGTTATCGCGGCAGGAGGCCCTCGACCTCGCGGACAAGTACCACGACCCCGCCATGTTCGAGCGCACCGTCACTCAGGCATGGACGCATGCCCACGTGCAGCAGAGCCATCTTTCGCTCACGCCGGCGGACGCGCACCTCTACCAGGAACTGGCCAGCCGCATTCTTTACTCGGACCTGACATCGCGCCCCGCGCCCGCCATTCTTCGACGAAACACCCGCGGCGCCTCCTGCCTGTGGGCTCACGGTATTTCGGGGGATCTCCCTATCGTTCTCGTCCGCATCGACGAAATGGACGACTCGGGCATCATCCGCGAATCTCTTCGCGCCTATGAATACTGGCGGATGAAGAATCTCGCCGTGGACCTCGTTATCGTCAACGAACGCGCGCATTCGTACGCCCAGGAACTTCAGCTTCACCTAGAGGGGCAGGTCCGGTCGGCCCAGGCCGCCGTGCGGGTCGCCTCGGAAGGACCGCACGGAGCCATTTTCGTTCTCCGCGGAAACCTCCTCACGCCGGAAGACCGGATCCTTCTGCGCAGCGCCGCGCGCGTCACGATCAACAGCCAGCAGGGGACCTTGTCCCAGCAAGTGGAGAGGCTCGAAGGGGTTGACCGTCCCCCCGCCCGGAAAGCGCGCGCGAAAGTCGAGCCCGCGCCCGTCGCGGGCCCAGACACATCCGATCTCGAGTTCTTCAACGGCCTCGGCGGTTTTACTCCCGACGGCCGCGAGTACGTTGTCACGCTCGGAGCGGGCCAGTGGTCGCCCGCGCCGTGGATCAACGTCATCGCCAATCCGGAATTTGGTTTTCAGGTTTCTGAATCAGGCTCCGGGTACACCTGGGCGCGCAACAGCCGGGAGAACCAGCTCACGCCGTGGTCCAACGATCCCGTCGGCGATCCCTCCGGCGAGGCCTTCTACATCCGCGACGAGGAATCAGGCGAAGTGTGGACGCCGACCGTCCTCCCCATTCGGGAAGAAGCGTGGCCGTACGTGGCGCGGCACGGGCAAGGCTACAGCCGCTTCGAGCACGAGTCCCACGGCATCGCACTTTTTCTTCATCAGTCCGTGTCTCCCGTTGATCCGGTGAAGGTCTCACGCCTGACGATCGAAAACCGTTCCGGCCGCCGTCGGCGGATTTCCGCCACCGCGTACGTGGAATGGGCGCTCGGGACATCGCGCGGCGCCGGCGCGCCGTACATCATTACCGAGATGGCCGTCGGCTCCAACGGCATCTTCGCCAGCAACCCCTGGAACACGGAGTTCGCCCAGGGTGTGGCGTTCCTCTTCATGCCGGACGCCGAGGAGTGGACTGCGGACCGCACCGAGTTCATCGGACGCAACGGGACCCTGGACCATCCTTCCGCGATGGAAGGACGCGAACCGTTAAGCGGCGTCGTGGGGCCGGGCCTCGACCCCTGCGCGGCCATGCGGCGGACGGTGGAACTGGAAGCGGGCGAGAGCATTGAGATCGTGGTGCTGCTGGGCCAGGCAATCGGCCGGGAAGCCGCCGCCGCGCTCATCGAACGCACTCGCGGGGGGTCTCTCGACGGAATGCCGGCCGCCATTCAGGCGCAATGGGACGACGCCCTGTCGGCGGTCACCGTGCGCACGCCGGACCGCTCGATGGACCTCATGCTCAACCGCTGGCTGATTTACCAGACCTTGTCGTGCCGCCTGTGGGCGCGCTGCGGTTTCTACCAGGCTGGCGGGGCGTTCGGTTTTCGCGACCAGCTTCAGGACGTTCTCGCCCTCATCGTGCCGCGGCGCGACCTGGCCAGAAAGCAAATCCTTTTGGCCGCCGCGCGGCAGTTTCCCGAAGGCGACGTTCAGCATTGGTGGCACCCGCCCTCCGGCCGCGGCGTGCGCACGCGGATATCCGATGACCTCGTTTGGCTGCCCTACGTGGTGAGCCAGTACATCAGCGTCAGCGGCGACGCCGCCATTCTGGACGAACAGGTGCCCTTCCTCGAAGGAATGCCCATCCCGGCCGAGCGGGAAGACGCTTACTTCGAGCCGCGCGCGTCGGAGACAACGGCCACGCTTTTCGAGCACTGCGCCCGCGCCCTCGACCGAAGCCTCGCCGTGGGCGTGCACGGGCTTCCGCTCATGGGCACCGGAGACTGGAACGACGGAATGAATCGCGTGGGACACGCGGGCAAGGGTGAGAGCGTCTGGCTGGCCTGGTTCCTGCATTCGACGCTGTGGGAGTTCTCGAAAATCGCCGAAACCCGCGGCGATAGCGGGCGCGCGGAGCGCTGGCGCCTCCACGTCGGCGATCTGAAGACCGCGGTCGAGCACGACGGCTGGGATGGCGAGTGGTACCGCCGCGCCTTCTTCGACGACGGAACGCCACTGGGTTCATCCATCAACACGGAGTGCCGCATCGATTCGATCGCGCAGTCGTGGGCCGTTCTGTCCGGCGCCGCCGACCCGGCGCGCGCGGCCCGTGCCATGGCGGCTCTGCGCTCGTCGCTCGTGCGCGAGGAGGACAAGCTTCTTCTCCTCTTCTCGCCGCCGTTTGAAAAGACCGCTCCGAGCCCCGGCTACATTCAGGGCTACCTGCCTGGCGTGAGAGAAAACGGCGGTCAGTACACGCATGCGGCGGTCTGGACCATCCAGGCCTTCGCCGCCCTTGGCGACGGCGACACCGCCGCGAAACTTTTCGCCCTCATCAACCCGATCAACCACTCGAGTACGCGGGCGGGCATTCATCGCTACAAGGTGGAACCGTACGTGATGGCGGGAGACGTCTATGCCAACGGTCAGCATGTCGGTCGAGGCGGGTGGACCTGGTATACGGGATCGGCGGGATGGATGTACCGGGCCGGCCTCGAGTCGATTCTCGGATTTCACCTTCGAAACAAGGATCTATTCGTCGACCCGTGCATTCCCAAGAACTGGCCCGGCTTCGACATCTCCTTCCGCTACCACTCTGCCCGCTACGAACTGCGCGTGGAAAATCCGGGTGGCATCAACCGGGGAGTCCGCTCCATTGAGGTCGATGGCCGGCCGCACCGGATCGCCTCGGGCATCCCGCTCGTCGATGACAAAGCCATCCACCGGATCAAGATCGTTATGGGTTAAAGGGTAAGCGTCAGGCCTGGGTGGCGACGAGGCGGGCGATCTCGACCTGATGCCGCAGCATTTCCGTGAGGCGGTAACCGTCGATCTGGACCAGCAGGGCCGCGGCGAGACCGGCCGACGTTCCCACCTTGAGGTAAATTTCCGCTTCGCCTCCGCCCAGCGAGCGTAAAGCATTCACGAGCGCATCATCGAGAGATGCCGACTGTCCGACGATGATCTTGAGCGCGCTTGCCGAAACGCCGAGGCGGGCCGCCGTTTCCTCGACGGTGCCTGCCCGAAGCGAGTCGCGGTTCACGAAGGTGACGCCCGGCTGCGCGGCGGACGCATTCAGGAACGCGAGGTCCTCCCCCGCCGCCGACGTCAGGATCAGATCATGGCGGCCCGCCCGGCGTTCGCGCGACAGCGCCCGGGCGGCGAGCACGGCGTCCTCGCCCGCGTTGAGCACGTGGAGGCGGAGACCGGCTCCGCCGATCTCGCTCGGCGTTTTTACCTGCCCCTCCTCCGCCCGAGCGATGGCCCGCAGCGCGGGCGCGAGACGCCGGGCGACCACATCAATCGAAAGGTCCGTTCGGTCGATGGCCGCGTCAAGCGCGAGTAACAAGCGGCCCGCGGCGGGTAGTTCGGCGGGATCCAGATTCAAGTCCTGCGGAAGCGCGCGCGGACCGATGAGGACCAGCGCCGCGGCCACCCGGCGGCGCGCGTGCGGCGCGTCGATGGCGGCGAAATCATCCAGGTTGCCGTCGGTCCGGAAAAACTCCACGGCGTTCACCCCCGAATGAAAAATGTAGAGACCGGCGCCGAAGAGGAGAAGAGTGTCCTGCGGCGAACCGCCGAACGCCCCTGCGGAGGCGAGCGAAAGCGCCAGGACCACGGCCTGGAGCGCGACGCGGTGACGGTATTGCTCAGCGGAAACGTTCCGGTGCCAGCCCGCAAACCACGGAAGGGGCGCGGCCCACATCTCGACGAGCGGAACAAAAACTGTCACGACGAGAAACCGAATCGCCATCACGGGTAGAAATCGCGCGAGAGGAGAAAAGAAAACCAGTCCAGCGCGTAGCGACCACAACATCGCGATGGTGCCGCGCGCGAGGCGTTTCTTCCCGTCCGGCATGGCCATGAGCCGTTCTCCGTCGCCGATGAACTTCTTTTCCGTGGCCGCCCCGCCCATGGTGTTCCACCTCGCCTTGTAATCGGGATAGATCCGGCTCATGAACGCCATCGTCAGGTCCCCCGCCTCGGGAATAATCTCCTTTCGGTAACGGCGGTCCTTGGACACGGCGAAAGGGACGGCGACGTCCGTCCGAACGAGCAGTCGATCGAAATCGATGGGGCCTTCCGCGTCGTCGACGAGGTCCACGGTGAACGAGCGGATGTTGGCGCGAAGCCACCTCGTCCGCTCCGCCGAGGTCCGCCTGCGCAGATCGCGACCGGCGAGGCCTTCGGATCGCAGCCGCTTGTCGATGTCGTAATAGGCGGAGCGGATGACGGGCATAAAACGGGACAGCGCCGTCCAGAAGGCATTTCCGTTGGCCTCGCCCATGGAGGCCACGAACCAGTCGCGGCCGTTCGATCGGGCGGCCAGATAGGGGATGTCATCCATCGCGGACCAGGTTTCAATACCGAAGAAACTTTTGGCCGGACCGCCGGGAACCAGCTTTCCCTCCGCGCCCCTGGTCATCTGCTGAATCCAGCGAAATCCCCCCGACTCGTGGCTCGCCGTGAGGAGAAGATAAAAATAAACGCCGTTCTTTTCCTCGTAGGTCCGGTCGGCATACGCCATGTGGAGCACGCGTGACAACGCGTTGGTGACCTGCGAGAGACCTTCCTGCGGGGTCTTCGGAACCCCGGACAGGATCGGCGCCGGAACCGTGGCCGCGGGCCGGCTCGCAGCCGCCGAAGGCGCGGGAGCCCGGTTCCCCACCGGCGTGACGAACGCCGGCAGGACGCGGAATTCCGCTGGCATGAGGTCGTAATCGGCGAGAAACGCTTCGCGGTCCACGCCGAGACGTTCCGCGTGGTTGGCCACGAGCGGCGTCAGGTCGGCCGGGCGGCCGCGTTTTGGGATGAGCGGTTCCGGGTCTTCCCACAGCTTGATGCGGGCCGCCAGGGCGGCGGCGCTCCCGTTGGTGTGGATCCACATGTCAAATCGACCCGGCGCCCGGTCCGCGGCGGGAACCACCGAGAAAACGGTGGCCGCCCTGTTCAGCCACACCATTTTCTGTTCGTCGATCCATTGCGTGCGAGCCTCACCGGCCAGGCCTTTTGAATTCGCTCCCGCCTCGAGCTGGGCCCACGCCGCCGCTCGCTGCTTGGCGAGGTCGTTGAGTGCGGGAATGAGCGACGCCATCGCCGGGTCGCCCAGGAGCGCGGCGCCGACCTCCGAAAATCCACCGGCGTTCGTCACGCGCTTCTGCATTCCCGCGTCGATCATGGCATCCAGGAAGAATCCAGCGTCAAGATCGAAAAGCGTGATGCGCGACCCGTGGCTTTCGAGGTGGCCACCGCTCTGCGAGAAAGCGGCGCCCATCAGGAGCGTGTGGACCGCGTTGCGGTAACCGGCGGACTGTTTCGCGTCGGTGGCCTGGATCACGCGCTCGATGGATTGCCTCATTGCGCGGAGATTCAGAAGCTGCTGGTCGGGAAGTTGACCCGATTCCCGGCCGGACTGCGTGGTGGGTGCAACGACGTTCGCAACCGGCGCCACGGCTGCGGGAGGGGCCACCGGCGACTTCGCGCCGTAGATTCCGATGATGCCCGCGAGAAGAATGGAGACAGCGAGGATCGGAAGTAACCGGACCTGAACCTTGCCTGAGCGAAATCCGGGAGGCGCCCGCGGCGCCGAGACGCGGACGGACCGACGCGCCCGCTCCGCAACGAAGGCTTCACCCGCGGCGCGACCGACGGCCCCGAAACCCAGGTTCGTCGATGCTCGGGCCAGGAATAATTTATCGCCCGCGAAGAGCTGATCGAGCAGCGCCTTGTCGCGCGCGAACAGGCCGAGGTACTCGGTGCCCGTTCCCTCAATGCGCGTAACCTTCGGCTGGACCACGGCCACGGACAGGCCCCGCCGGTTGAGTTGTGTCACGAGATGATCGGTATGAAAGCCGCCCGCGACCAGGACGGCGATCGTTCCTTTGGCGCGCTCCAGCTCGCGCGCGAGGTTCGAGGCCATCGAGACGCTCCGAAGATCGGCTTCACGGTAAAAATCCTCGAATGCCTCGAGGCCTTCGACTGGATCGGACTTGCGAACGTCCTCCCATTCCTCGGGCGTCAGGGAAAATGAGATCAGCCTCTCCCGCAAGCGGAGGTCTTCCGCGCGCGCCAAAAGGATCCGGTGATCGGCGGAGGCCACGGCACGCCCGAGCTCCGCCGACAGCCGTCGCGTCGCCGCGGAGACCTCGGCGCCGCTCAGGCCCTCGGCCAGGATAACGTAAGTGAGGTAGCGGTCGAACTCCGGATGCCGCGATGGTCCGCCGTCTTGCTCGGCCATCATCGTGCGAAGGCGGGCATGGAACGCTCCGAAGCTGAGTTGGCCCGAACGGTAGGCGAGGCTCCAGGCCGCCAGATCCTCGAGTTTCGCTACGCTGGCCGTCTGGGCGAGCCGCTCGATCACCGAGCGACGCTCGCGCTCCACGCGCGCGAAGTCGAGCGACGATTCCAGTTCTTGCGCCGACAGGAACCTCTCGAGGACGAGTTCCATCGGCTCATCGGCGCGATGCGCTCCGCGCCGCAGGCCGATCAGCGCCTTGACGAAATCGGCGAGGCCCGTTTTTCCGATATGAAAGTTTTCCCGGGCGTCATCGAGCCGGGACGTCAGCGAATCGCCCGCTCCCGAGATCTTCTTTCTCAGCCCGGACCGCTCGGTGGCCACGCGGAGCGCGGCCTGGCCTGAAACCTTTTGCGCGGACAAGAGTGCGGCGACGTTCCGGCGGTAATGGACGGCGTCGTCAACGCCCACAAAGGCAGGAGTGCGCCCGTCGGCGGTGAGACCAACGAAACTCGGCGCAGCGATCCGCCCGTCCTTGAGAAAGTCGGAGGCGACCTCCGCGGTGAGGCGGGCATCGGCGCCGGACCGGTAGGGAGCGAAGTCCGCGGCCCCGAAGGCGCCTTCCACGCCGACCAGCACCGTCGCGCCAGACGCCGCCGCGACGGAGTTGAGGACCGTCGCGATGTTGCGCTGGGCCTCCTCCTGCAGGTGGATGTCTTGAACGAGAATGACAAGCGGCGCGCCGTCATTGGGCCCGCGATGAACCGTCCGGAGCGAAGCGACGTTCTGCGGAATGGCGTCGAGAACGGAGAGTCTGGGCGCGGACGGCGCGCGCAGGGCGGCGCGATCCAGGGAAGCGCTCAGCTCGGGAAACCGCCGTACGAGCGCGTCGGCCGCGGGACCGGCGACCGGGAGAGCGGCGAGGGCGCCTGCGGAAGGAGGCGGTTTGACGCGTCGATCGTCCCAAACGGAGGCCACGGCCAGGTCGGCTATACAAACCTGACCCAACAGGGTGACCGCCAGGACGCCGGAGAGGGTGCGTTGGCTCACCCTCTTTCTTATTGGAAAGTGCCTTAATTTCTCATGAACTTCTCCTTAACAACCGGCCAATTCCAACCCCTTGACAGGCGTTTGTAGTGGCTAGGCGCGGTGAAAGAGTGTTAAACCCTCCCACATGAATCGCCTGCCCGCCAAGGCCGCTGCCATCCTGCTGTGCGCGGGGCTTCTCGTCGCCGTTTTTCCGTGGGTCTTCGAGATGGACCGACGGATCGGAGGGGTCCCCGTCTCGCTGCGCACGCTCGGTAACGTCGTGGCCGCTTCCGTCGGCCTTCTGGGCGTTTCCCTCCTGTTTTCCCGGCGCATGAGAGAGGCCGCCACCAGGGCGGTCGACTGGCTGGACGCGCTTTCCGAAGGAAGAAAACGAGGGATTGTGGCGGCCGGCACCCTGCTCTACCTCGCGGGGTCGGTCAGTCACAAGCTCCGCGCCCATATCCAGCTCAGCACGCATGCGCAGGACCTCGGTGTCTTCTCCAACCTCTGCTGGAACATCATCAACGGAAATGGGGGCCACAGCTCGTTCTACGGCATCGACTTCCTCAGCGTGCACGCGAACCTGATCCTCTGGCCGCTGTCGCTTCTGTACGCGGTCTGGGCCGACGCGCGCGTGCTGCTCATTGCGCAAAGCGTGTTTATTGGGCTCGCCGTGCCCTTCCTGTGGTCCGTGGCCGCCCGCGCCAACCGTTCGTTCTCTCTCGGAGGTCTCGTCGCTCTCATGTTCCTGTCCGCCAAGTGCGTCGGTGAGATCGTCGAGAACGACTTCCATCCCGACGCGTGGGTGATTCCAACGACCATGGCGGCCCTGTGGGCCTGGCAGAAGGGACGAAAGGGTGCCGTCGTCCTGTTCGGCGCCTTGTCGCTGCTGGCGAAGGAAGATGCCTGCGTGGCGATGGCCGCGTTCGCGATCGTGCTTTTCTTCCAACCTGACTGGAAGAAAACGGCGGTCACGCTGTTTTTAATCTGCGCGGGTGTTTTTTTGATTTATACCAAGGTGCTGATTCCGGCCCATACGCCGGACCAGTCAGAATCACTTCTCTTCTTCCGCTACACGTTTGGCGACAGCTACGGCGAGTGGTTCCGAAACCTGTTCCTTCATCCGGGCATTTACGTAAAGGCCTTCTTCCACCATCCTGAAAAATTCATCCGGATGGGTGTCGCCCTGTTTCCGACCGCGGGCCTGGTTTTTTTGGCGCCCCTGCTTCTCATTCCCGCCTTCATCTCCGTGTTGCCTCATCTTCTTTCGCACCACGCGACCCAGCTTTCCCTGGGGGACATTTATGTGACACACGCGCAGCCCTATCTTTTCGTCGCGGCCGGGTTCGGGCTGGCGCGGCTGCTGGCCGCGCCGCGGGTGCGGCCCCACAGGAGCGCGGTGATGGGCGTCTGCCTGCTCGTCGCCGGCATCAGCGCGTTTAATTCGCCACGCTATTACCGGAAGCAGCCGCCCGAGCGGCTCGCGGCGTTCCAGGAAGCGAAGCGGCTTGTTCCGCCGGGGGCGTCGCTCGCCGTCCAGCAGAACATGTACGCCCACTTCGACTGCCGGAAAGACGTTCAACTGTTCCCGATGCGCGCCACCGAACCGCAATTCCACCAGCAGCTCATGACGAACCCGGAATACGTACTCTGCGACCTCACCGGGAACGCGTCTCCTTTCAACCGTGAAGACCTCGACAAAGACGTGGAGAAAGTCCGATCGAACCCGGCGTACCGAACCTACTTCGCGCGGGAAGATGTGGTCCTTTTCAGACGAACGACCGATGAACCGCTCGTTTACCGCTGACGGTTTCGTCGGAGGCCTCTGGCGGTTTTGCAATCTTCGATTCCCTCGCCCGTAACAGGAGGTAATGAAATCATTCCTGTTCAGAGCGGCCTCAGGCCTCCTGTTCTTCTTTTCCTTGATTCCCTTCTCTCGAAGAAGGTCATGGTGGGTTCGCGGATTCGACTTCCCGCGCCTTCAGATCGCGGCGATGTCGGCCGTGGTTGGGGTTTCCTCTTCGTTAAGCAAAACCTCTCCCCGGGACCGGCTGGTGACGGGTGCGCTCTCCCTGGGAACGCTCGTTCTGCAGCTGGGGCACGTCATTCCCTACACATTCCTTTTCAGGAAGCAGGTAAAACACACGACCCGGATCGAGCGAAAGAACACCTTTTCCATGCTGGTCGTCAACGTGCTGATGCCCAACCGCAACGCGGATCTTCTGTTGGACGTGGTGAATCGCGAACGGCCGGACCTGCTTCTCGTTATGGAGCCGGACGCCTGGTGGCACGGGAAACTGAAACCGCTGTGGCCGCAGTTTCCCCATCGGGTGTGCCGCCCGCAGTCGAACACCTATGGAATGGAGCTTTTCTCGCGGTTCGACCTGATTTCGCCGAGAGTCGAGGAGAGGCTGGAGAAAGGAGTGCCTTCCATTTCAACCCGGGTGAAGTTGCCCTCGGGCGTGGAGTTCGAACTTCGCTGCGTTCACCCGAAGCCCCCATCCCCGCACGAAGCCGCTTCCTCCACGCCCCGAGACTCAGAACTGCTGATGGTGGGGCGGGAAGTGGCGGACTCGAAAGTCCCGGTCGTCGTGGCTGGCGATTTGAACGACGTGGCCTGGTCCCATTCGACCCGCCTTTTTCAGAGAACCAGCCACCTTCTCGATCCACGGCGAGGGCGGTGGCTCTTAAATACCTACAACGCGAAGATCCCGCTGGTTCGATGGCCCCTCGACCATTTTTTTCACTCCCGCTGTTTTACTCTCGGCGAAATAAAGCGGCTGCCGGCCATTGGATCCGACCACTTCCCGATCTTCGTCAAACTCACCTATGAACCTGAGGCTGCCCGCCACCATCCCATGCCAACCGCCGATCAGGATGACAAGGAAGAGGCCCTGGACGTCCTCCAGGACGCCCGGGACCGGTAGGAGAGCCTCCGGGGATACGCCTTGCCTCGCTTTTCCCGGGGAGATACACTGGCATCGATGAAATTGATGCGCCTGCTCATCCTGGTGGCCTTCTTGGCTCCCATTGTTCCGACGGCCGCTGACATGTGCTGCGCGGCCGAAACCGACGCTTGTTCGTCCGTTCTGATCGTCGCCGGCGCGTCGATTTCATCCGAGAACAGCTGCGACGAAAGCCATACGACGGCAAATGCCTGCGAGACGTGTACGATCTGTCACACGTCTCTGCTCTCCGCCACTTCCCAGTCCTCCGCTCCGCTCCTCCGCTCCAGCCGAACGTCGGCGTCCGGGATCGTTCCGAACTTAGACCCGACACGCCTCGTCCTCACGCCTCCGCCCAGTCTCGCCTGACCCGCCTCCCGTCCCCCGGTTCGCTCTTCGGCCCTTATTCCGCTCATCAGCGGTGGAGCCCATGTTAAACGCCATCATTCGCGCGTCGCTGCGCCATCGCACGTTCGTTCTGCTCGCCACGGCGTTGCTGGCCGCTTACGGCCTCCTATCCGTGAAGCAACTTCCCGTGGACGTATTCCCCGACCTGAATCGACCCACCGTTATTGTCCTGGCCGAAGCGCCCGGGATGGCGCCGGAGGAGATTGAGGTCCTTGTTACCCGACCCCTGGAGACCGCGCTCAATGGAGCGGCGGGAATCACCAAACTCTATTCGACGTCCGGCACGGGTCTCTCCGTCATCAGGGCGGAGTTCGCGTGGGGCACCGACCTTCGTTTCGCGCGGCTGGCGGTATCGGAACGCCTTCAGCTGGCGCGTGAACGCATGCCGAAGGAAGTCACGCCGTTTCTCTCTCCCACGTCATCCATCATGGGAGAGATTCAGCTCGTGGGACTCACGTCCGGGAACGAACAGGTCAGCCAGGCTGATCTCCGCACCTTGGCGGACTGGACGCTGCGCACGCGGCTTCTCACCATACCGGGCGTGTCGCAGGTGGTGGTGATGGGCGGCGACGAACTGCAGGTTCAGATCCTGGTGAACGCGGACAAGCTGCGACACCGGCAGATCCCCATTCACGAGCTGCGCGACCGCGTGTCTCGGATCTCCGCGGCGTCGGGCGGCGGCTTCGTCACCACGGGTGACCAGGAATGGCTGATCCGCAACATCGGCCGAATTCTCGACCGCAATGAAATTGCGGAAACGCCAATCGGCCTTCACCTCGGTTCGCCGGTGCTGCTCAAAGATGTGGCTGAAATCGCTTTCGCCCCGGCGCCCAAACGCGGAGAGGCTTCCATCAACGGAAAGGCCGGCGTGGTGCTCATGGTCAAAAAGCAGCCGACCGCGGACACGTTGAGCGTTTCGAAGGCGATTGATGAGGCGATCGGTGAAATTGCCCGGAGCTTTCCCGCCGGCGTCGAGGTTCACGGCGCCCTCTTCCGGCAGTCGGACTTCATCAAGGCGTCGATCGGCAACGTTGAGGAAGCGCTTCGGGACGGCTCCGTGATGGTCGCCATCATTCTGGCCTTGTTCCTGCTGAACGTGAGGACGACCGCCATCACCTTGGTGACCATTCCCCTTTCGCTTCTCGTCACGGCCATCGTGTTTCGCCTGTTCGGGGTGGGCGTGAACACCATGACGCTGGGAGGATTGGCCATCGCCATGGGAGAATTGGTGGACGACGCCATCGTGGACGTCGAGAACGTGTACCGGCGCCTTCGTGAGAACGCATCGGCCGCCAGCCCCCGTCCTGCCGCCCAGGTCGTATTCGACGCGTCGAGCGAGATCCGTAACTCGATCGTGCTGGCGACCGTCATCGTCGTGCTCGTCTTTGTTCCCATCTTCGCTCTCTCGGGTCTGGAAGGCCGGCTGTTCACCCCCATCGGGCTCGCGTACATCGTTTCGCTGCTCGCATCGCTCCTCATCTCCCTCACGGTCACGCCGGTCCTCTGTTATCAACTTCTTCGAAACGTAAAGAACCGGGAAATCCGCGACAGCGCGCTCGTGCGGGCCCTGAAATCGGCCGACCGCCAACTTCTCCACTGGACTCTCAATCATCCCCTGAAAGTCATTGGAGGCGCGGCAGTTCTGGTGGCCGTGTCGGTGGCGATCGTGCCTTTCATGGGGCGTGACTTTCTCCCATCTTTCAATGAAGGAAGCGCCATGATCGAAGTCGAGGCCAAGCCCGGAATCTCGCTCGCCGCTTCGAGCAAATGGGCCGAACAGATCGTCGCGGCGATCCGCTCGGTTCCGGAGGTGACGTCCGTGGCCCGGCGAACCGGCCGCGCGGATGAAGATGACCATGCCGCGGGTATCAACCATTCTGAGTTCGAGATCGGCCTCGGGAAGTCGAAGCGAGCCCGGGCGGAGATCGACCGCGACCTGCGGGACAGGGTGATCGCGGTGGTTCCGAAAGGCGCTTACATGATGCTCAGCCAGCCGATCACCCATCGCCTGGACCACGTTCTCTCCGGACTCAAGGCCCAGGTGGCGGTCAAGGCGTTCGGTCCGGACTTGAGGATCCTCCGGCAATTGGCCTCCGAGATCCAACTGGCCCTTCATGACGTCCCGGGAATTGTCGACCTGCGCCTCGAGAGCCAGGTTCTTTTTCCGCAGATCAAAATATACGCCATGCGCCCGGACCTGGCGCGCTATGGCATCGTCCCCGGGGACCTTATCGAGTCCCTCGAGATTATGCTTCAGGGCGTGCCGGTGAGCCGCATCATCGAAAAGGAACGCACCCTCGATGTTTTCCTCCGCCTCGACGACGCGTCGAGAAAAGACCTCGACGCCATCAAGGCCATTCCGGCCTATGTGAGGCCGACGGGTGAAGTGGTTCCGCTCGGGGCAGTGACGGACATCTTCGAAACCAGCGGCCCCAACACCATTGAGCGCGAGAACCTTCAGCGACGGTTTGCCGTCTCGTTCAACGTGAGCGGTCGTGATTTGAACAGCGCCGTGGACGACGCGCGTCGGCGCATCAGCGAGACGGTGAAGGTGCCCGAAGGGTATTTCATCGAGTTCGGCGGACGTTACGAAAGCCAGAAACGTGCCATCCGGATGGTGTCGATCCTGGGCCTATTGGCGCTCGCCGGTATCTTCGTCGTTCTCTTCGTCCACTTCCGGTCCGTCGGAATCATGCTCCAGATCATGGTGAACGTTCCCCTGGCCCTGATCGGCTCCGTGATCGCCATCTCCCTGACCGACCGGACATTCTCGGTGGCCACGCTTATCGCGTTCATCACGCTCTGCGGAATCGCGAGTCGAAACGGCATCATGATGATCAGCCACTACATCCATCTCATGAAGTCGGAGGGCGAACAGTTCTCGAAGGAGATGATCGTGCGCGGCTCTCTCGAACGCCTGGTTCCCGTGCTCATGACCGCTTTCTCAGCGATTCTTGCGCTGACACCTCTCCTCTTTGCGAAGGACCAGGCTGGAAAGGAGATCCTTCACCCGGTGGCCGTGGTCATCGTCGGCGGCCTGCTGTCGTCGACGCTCCTCGACATCTTCGTCACGCCCGCCATTTTCTACCGCTTCGGCCGGAAGTCGGCCGAGCGGCTCGCCGCCCCAGGAAAAGATTCCCAAAACAACCCACAGGAGGTTCTTCCGTGAAACGCATCCTCATGCTCGTCATCGCACTTACCGCCACCGCCTTTGCTCCCGTTCTCGCCCACGAAGGTCACTCACACGAAGCGGCCATTGAGACCGCTCCCCATGGCGGCATGCTCCGCAACGCCGATCCGTTCAAGGCCGAGGCCGTTCTCCGCGGCGACACCGTTCGCCTTTACGTCTACAACGCCTCGCTCAAGCCCGTGAAACTCGACAAGCCCGAAGCGAAGAGCACCGTGCAGTTCCCCCGCCAGAAGGCGAAAGCCGTCACGTTCCACTTGAAGGACGGGTTCTACGAGGCGACCATCGCCGGCATCAGCAAGGTTCACCGCTACGACCTTCACGTGAACCTCGTGGTCGGCGGCGTGAAGGCCTTGGCCGACTTCGGAATCGACAACATTCAGTGAAGCGGCCGCTTCCGGGTGTTTTAGGAAGGGGGGCTGATTGGGCGTTGAGTGGAGAGCGGTGCCGGCTACTGAGCGGTGATCTTATCGACTCGGCGGCAGGACGCGCGAAGGGCATCGAGAAGGTTCTGCGCGTCGCGTTCGACGCTCTTGAATTTTGCCCCGGCCGCTTCGTCCTTGATGACCTGGGTGTCCGCCATGAAGCGCTTGAGGTCAACATTGATTCGTTCCAACTCCGTCCGGAGTTGAAGCTTCTCCTTCTCGGAAAAGTTCGTACTGCCTTCTTTTTTGAAGCCGGCCAGGCTCGCGTTCACGGTCTGAACGCTCTGTTCGACCCGGCCCAGCTTCTCCCGTATCTGGCTCTGGATCTCCTTGCGTTCGCGAATCTGCTGAGCGCGCTCGGTGACGAGCTGGGCCGGGTCGAAC
>Ga0163151_10000780_pt1 | contig 55444 bp, 60 predicted proteins | sample OliLakLV19MP5IB2_FD_145596 | JGI IMG/M metagenome (GOLD analysis project Ga0163151, IMG submission 145596) | Freshwater microbial mat bacterial communities from Lake Vanda, McMurdo Dry Valleys, Antarctica - Oligotrophic Lake LV.19.MP5.IB-2 | ecosystem: Environmental > Aquatic > Freshwater >... | reverse complement strand
AAGAAGATGAAAGTATGGAATGATTACTACAACAATCTTGAGCACTGCGGATTGGATGGCCAGAGTCCTAACGAATTTCTGGCCAATTATTCAAAAACTAATCCGCCATATGTGTGTACCTAGAACATTGAAAATATCTCAAAAATGAAATAAACTATTGCTGAACAGCTATTTATGAACAAAAACGACAAAAACCCAGAAGAAGATATCGTTTTAGAGCACGACTCTGATCTAGATGATAGTGTTGTTGCCGAAGAAAATCAGATAGAAACTATAAAAAAATTAAGAGAGAAACTTAAAAATACAGAGGCAGAAAAGCAGGAATATCTTTCTGGATGGCAAAGGACCAAGGCAGACTTCATAAACCTTCGAAAGCAAGATGAGAGTGACAAGCAGAGAATACTGAAATTTGCTAAGGAGGAATTGATAGTAGATCTTATTCCAATAATAGACAGTTTTGATTCGGCTTTCGCGAATAAAGAATCTTGGCTTGAAGTTAGTGAAGAATGGAGGCGGGGGATGGAGTCTTTATATCAAAAGCTCCTAAATGCTCTGGCTTCTCATGGCGTGACTAAGGAGAGTCCATTGAATGAGGTATTTGATCCAAATAAGCACGAAGCTATGCAGACGGTACCGGTGACTAAAAAAGAGAAAGATAATATTATAGTTTCAGTATTACGGCCGGGGTATATCTATAAAGAAAAGATTATCCGCCCCGCCAAGGTTTCTGTGGGAGAGTATAAGGGCTAATGTTTGACAGAGAATTTTGAAATCAATATAATTTTCAACACAATAAATTATTAAAACTTTACTAACTTATCTAAAAACAGTATGTTTAAAATTATCGGAATTGATCTTGGTACAACAAACTCCGCCGTTGCAGTGATGGAGGTTGGTAATCCAAAAATTGTAGAGAATGCGGAAGGTGCGCGCACCACTCCGTCTGTTGTTGCTGTGTCAAAAACAGGAGAGAGACTTGTTGGTATGCTTGCGCGAAGGCAAGTGGTAACTAACCCTAAAAATACAATCTTTGGAATCAAGCGCTTTATCGGACACACGTTTGATGATCCTGGAGTACAGAAAGATAAGAACAATGTTCCGTTTGATGTTGTGAAAGCATCGAATGATGGGGTTGAAGTTAAGATGGGAGACAAAAACTTTCGTCCAGAAGAAATATCAGCAATGATTCTCGGCAAATTGAAGGCTGATGCAGAGGCGAAGCTGGGTGAAAAAATCACAGAAGCTATCATAACTGTGCCTGCATACTTTAACGACGCACAACGTCAAGCCACAAAAGATGCTGGGAAAATTGCCGGTCTAGATGTAAAGAGAATCATCAATGAACCTACTGCTGCCGCACTTGCATACGGACTTAACAAAAAGAAAAACGAAAAAATAGCCGTTTACGATTTTGGGGGTGGAACACTCGATGTTTCTATTCTTGAGGTTGGCGATGATGTTGTTGAAGTAAAATCTACTGATGGAGATAGCCATCTTGGAGGTCGTGACATAGATCAGAAAATAATTAATTGGCTAGCAGACGAATTCAAGAAGGAATCAGGTATTGATGTTAGGGGAGACGCACTTGCCCTCCAACGCCTAGATGAAGCGGCTGAAAAGGCCAAAATTGAGCTTTCTACGGCAGTAGAGACAGAAGTGAACATTCCCTTCATTACCTCAGATGCCAATGGCCCAAAGCACTTTCTTATAAAAATGAGTCGAGCAAAGCTCGAAGAGCTGTCTAAAGAATTTATCGATCGATCAATTGAGATTGCAAAACGAGCCATAGACGCTTCTCCGTTTAAGGTTAATGAAATTGATGAGGTGATTCTTGTAGGTGGACAAACACGTATGCCAGCCATAGAAGCTGCTGTAAAAAATCTTTTTGGAAAAGAACCAAATAAATCGATCAACCCAGATGAAGTGGTCGCCCTCGGTGCTGCCCTTCAAGGCGGGATTATAAGGGGGGATGTAAAAGACATATTGCTTCTTGATGTTATACCTCTTTCTTTGGGGATTGAAACGATGGGTGGCGTGGCAACTAAACTCATAGAAAAAAATACCACTATTCCGGCTTCAAAATCACAGGTATTTTCAACAGCCGCAGATAATCAGACTTCTGTAGAAATAAAAATTATACAGGGAGAAAGGCCCATGGCCTCTGACAACAAGAATCTGGGAACTTTTATTCTTGATGGTATCCCACCATCGCCTCGAGGTATGCCTCAGGTTGAGGTTACCTTTGATATAGATGCTAATGGGATTCTCAATGTAAAAGCGAAAGACAAGACAAGCGGAAAAGAGCAATCAATCCGTGTAGAAGCAACATCTGGACTAACCCCAGCAGATATTGAAAAAATGCAAAAAGATGCAGAAGTACACAGTGAAGAAGACAGAAAGAAAAAAGAACTCGTTGAAGCGAAAAATCTTGCTGAGCAACTAGTTTACAGTGCGGAAAAGTCACTAAAAGATGCTCAAGGGAAAGTTCCAGCTGAACTTGTGACTGAAATACAGGTAAAAATTGATAATCTGAAGAAAGACAAAGACAGTACCTCAGTTGAGGCAATTAAAAAAGCTTCTGATGAACTTTCTGCTGAATTGCAGAAAATAGGACCTGCTATGCAGGCGTCTGGCACACAACCTGAAACACCGAAGACGGAGGAACAGCCAAAAGACGCTGAATTTGAAGAAAAGAAGGACGATACAAAGCCGGGAATTTAAGGTTCGACCTTAAGTAGCAGATTCCAAGGTCGAACCTTGGAATTCGAAAACTATATGTCAAAAGATTACTACCAAACATTGGGTGTAGATAAGAGTGCAACTAAAGACGAAATAAAAAAAGCCTTTCGTAAGCTTGCGCATGAATACCATCCTGACAAAAAAGGTGGTAACGAAACTAAGTTCAAGGAATTGAATGAGGCATATTCTGTACTTTCTGATGACAGTAAGCGTTCTCAATACGATACTTTCGGTAGTGGAAATATGGGCGGATCGCAATCTGGTGGTTTCGGTGGCGGACAGGGGTTTGATGGATTTGACTTCAGTGGCTTTCAAGGTGGATTCCAGCAAGGAAATGGTGTGGAATTTGATCTGGGAGATATTTTTGGAGAATTTTTTGGTGGTGGTCGTAGAAGGGCTCCACGTGGAAGAGACATTTCTGTAGATATTACACTGTCGTTTGAAGAGTCTATTTTTGGTGTTCAGAGGACTATTATTTTAAATAAGGTGTCGGTCTGCGATACATGTGGTGGGAGTGGCGCTAAAAGAGGTTCAGTGCAGAACACCTGCAGTACATGTAACGGGAAGGGGAAAATTCAGGAAATGAGACGTTCGATTATTGGTTCGTTTTCTACAACAAAGGTTTGCGAAACTTGTCATGGGTTTGGCAAGGTGCCAAAGGAAAAATGCGAAACTTGTAACGGTAGGGGAACCTTAAAACGCAATAAGGATATTAAGGCTGCTATACCGGCAGGTATAGAGGATGGACAAGTGCTTTCAATGAGAGGTCAAGGCGAGGCTGTAACCGGTGGGACTTCAGGTGATTTGTATATCAAAGTTCATGTGGAGCAACACAATCTATTCAGCAAAGAGGGAAATAATCTTGTGATGGATTTGCACGTGAAGCTTTCCGACGCATTACTTGGAGTTAGAACTGACATTAAGACACTAGACGGCACTATCACACTGACAATTCCCGAAGGAGTGAATTTTTTTGAAGTGCTTCGAGTAAAAGGCAAAGGCGTTCCATATACCCATGGCAAACGTGGCGATCTTTTGGCTCGCATCATTATAGATATGCCTAAAAAAATGTCTAAAGAGGCCAAAAAAGCTGTGGAAGAGCTCCGTACAAGGGGAATTTAAGCATCGTTGACTCAGAAGTTGCTTGGTGTAGTATTTTATATAGAAACTTCATTGTAGAGAGGGGGTGATAATATGCGTCGAGATGGCCCAAATGATGCAAGGCCGCCTGAGCGGCCACCGCATCTGCCGCGTCCTCGATAGTGAGGAGAGGAGCGATTCAAATTTGGGTCGCCTCTTTTGTTTATTTTTTATGAAACACAAAAGCAAAAAGAAAACAGATTCCTTTCACTGGCTCGAGAGGAATTCACCCAAGGTAACTGGCTGGATTAATGATCAACAGAAAAAAACAGATCATTATCTTTCAAAATGTAAAAATAATTCACTTCTTAAGAAAAGATTTAAAAAATTGCTTCGCGTTGAAACAATGATGCTACCACACAGGACTCGAGAATACATATACTATCGCTATAGAAAAAATAATGAAGAACAGCCTTCTCTATATAGACAGCACGGAACAAAAGGCCATCGAGAGCTTCTTATAAATCCTAATAAGTTATCTGGGAAGGATAAAAGTTTTATTGTTGATTGGATGGTGTCACACAATGGAAAATTTATACTAGTTGCATTCTCAAAAGCAGATAATGATTGTTATGAATTAAGAATCTTTGATATTAGAGTAAAAAAATTTCTAAAAGACATAATACCAAGTGAACTTTACCCAAATATCAACGCATGGAATGCAGAATCAACGGGTTTTTGGTACAGCAAGGGAAGTAAGAAAGTGAAAGGTGAGGAAAAATTTCATAAACGGATATATTTCCACAATATTGGTGGACCAATATCTAAGGATCAATTAGTCTTTGGAGGAAGTCTGCATAAGCATGATTACCCTTCAGTTCAATTGTCACATGATAAGAAATGCCTTATAACCACTGTAGTTAGAATCGATTGGACGACTTCAGTTTTTTATAAAGATTTAAAAAATATTAAGCATAAATTTATTGAAATTACAAAGGGCCTTAATGCTGAATCATTTCCATATGTAAACAATGGTTATATTTACCTTTTAACAAATCACAAGGCACCAAACTACAAGGTCTTAAGGAGAAAGATAAGCGACAATAACCTAGGCCCTTGGGAAACTTTCATCAAGGAAAATAAACATAAACTGGAAGGACTGCATTCTGTATCTGGTTATATTTTCTTGTCATATATTGAGAATGTCGTTTCAAAGCTATACGTTATCGATCTTCACAATGGTAAAAAGAAGCAGATTGATTTGCCTGGTTTAGGTTCGATGCACTATTTTTCAACTGATTTTGACAGCGGAGAAATATTTTTTAGTTACTCCTCTTTTAGTTCTCCAATAACGTTCTATAGAGTTCTTGGAAATAATCCTAAGTTGAGTTTTTTCTGGCAACAAAAACTTTCTGCCGACCTGAACAATATTCAAGTATCACAAAAGTGGTACAAATCTAAGGATGGAACCAAAATTCCTATGTTCATAATTAATAAAAAAGGTCTGAAAATTGATGGAAATAATCCTGCCTTAGTATATGCATATGGAGGGTTTAATTCTTCAGAGACGCCCGCATTTGGGGGAACTACAATACCATTCATTGAAGACGGGGGTGTTTTTGTTGTCGTGAACATTAGAGGTGGGGGTGAATTTGGCAAAAAGTGGCATGATGCAGGAAAGCTTAAAAAGAAGCACAAGGCCTTCGAAGATTTTGCTGATGCCCTAAAATATTTAGTTAAAAATAAGTATTCCAATTCACAAAAAATTGCAATACATGGTGGCAGTAATGGGGGATTGCTAGTAAGTGTCATTATGTTGCGATATCCAGAATTATTCAAAACAGCAGTAATAGCTGTGCCAGTGACAGATATGCTTCGTTACCACCTTTTTAACGGTGGTAGATGGTGGATAGCTGAATACGGTGATCCAGAAAATTCCGAAATGAAAAAATATCTTTTGAAATATAGTCCGTATCACAATATTAAAAAAGAGAATTATCCCTCAGCACTTATCGTGACGTCGGACAAAGACGACCGAGTGCATCCGATGCACTCATACAAGTTTACTGCTGCCCTTCAAGAGAATAAATATCAAAAAAACCCTATTTTACTTAGAGTTGAGAGAAATGCTGGACATAGTGGCACCAGCTCCATGACGCCTTTTATAGAAAAGAGTGCGGATATGTATGCATTTATATATAAACAATTAGGAATGGAGGGTGTATAATGTTTTGATATGGACATTATCCAGAAACTTCTTGGTGGTTTTTTTTCTTTTTCATCTGACGTTATCATAATTCTCGTATTAATAGCGATCGGCTCCGCTTATGCTTATTTTATGGGGAAGGGAAGGGCTGTCTCTCTTGTCCTTTCTTTTTATCCGGGAATATTGCTTTACAATAATTTCCCATTCTTTGGCGAAGCGTCAATATCTGTGAAGTTGGTAATCTTCGTCGTCGCTGTGCTTCTAGTCCATTTAGTCTTAGGCCGATTTATAACAGCTAATTTCCCTTATTCTAAAATACGCACGGTGTTTGAGTCTCTGGTTTTGGGGCTTATTTCAGCTGGACTTATTCTTTTTGTGTCGTACCACACGATCCCAATAGAAAAACTTTATAATTTTTCTCCATGGGTTGATTCTATGTTCTCTGGCAATTTTGTTTTCTGGTGGCTCATTTTACCCTTTGTTTTGTTGGTCATTTTGAAATAGATTTTATCTCCAAGTTGTGGATTGCCAAGAAAAACAAGCGGTGCTAATCTGAAGGTAAATGAAAAAAGTGGGTTTACAACTGTTTGCTCGGTTCCACATCATTCTCCTATTTTCAGTCGTCTCTATTTTTTTACCACTTCAGGTTTCGGCTGACATTTCTTCAATTGCATCGGAAGAAATTTTATCTGACTATGTATCTTGCACGAATTTTTCAAATTTTAATAATGTTGGATACCAATATTTGGGCCAAGGCCTTTCAGGGACCTTAAGTAAGGTTGATCTTAAAGTTAAAGCCACACTTCCAACATATTATGGAAAAATGGCTGGAGTTTTCATATACGAAAGCAACACTTTTTTATCTAACCCTGAAGAAATAATAAACCAGGGTATTGTGATATGGAAAGAAGGAGAGAGTCGCAATAGCGCCACCGTGGTCATTAATGGAGTCGACGGTGTTATATCTTTCGAAATTCCTAGCCTCGGTTTAGAATACCAGTTCAATCCGAGCAAGCACTACTATTTGGTACCGTTATTTCACACTAACGATGGTGGTGGAATTTGTCAGACTCACTCGATATATGGAAGCGCTGATCCCAACGCTTATCCAAACGGAGAATACTTTGGTGACGCCAATATAAAAGATTTGTACTTTGTTTTATATGGCTTAGAACTTGTTCCCGTTCCAGAACTCTGTTGTTCTAGTGTGATATTTTTACCGGGCTTAAAGGGCAGTATTTTGAAAAGAGGCGAAGACCAAGTTTGGCCACCAACAATTTTTAGTAATGACGTTTCTCAACTAGCACTTAATGATAATGGAGAGAGTATTGAAAGTATCCAGGTCGATGGAATTGTGAACACTTTTTACGGTACGCCGATTTATTCAGGTTTCTCAAGCTTTATGAATGACCTTTCTTCGGTTGATCCAAACAGCGGAACAAGCACAATCCATGAATGGGTACCTTTGGCGTATGACTGGAGGTATCCGCCAAAAAAAATAATCCAGGACGGGGTTCAGACTGCGAGTGGAAATATAAATATAATTCAAAAAATAATAGAAACGGCCAATAATTCTCATACCGGAAAAGTTAGTATTGTCTCTCATTCAATGGGTGGAATTATGGGAAAAGCAGTCATCAAGGAATTAGAAAGATTGGGTAAGGCAGATTTGATTGAATCTTTTGTGATGGTAGGAAGTCCACAACTTGGCACTCCTCAAGCAATTGGAGCCATGCTTCACGGAGATGAAGAGGGAATCCTGGGAGGGTTTATTGTCAATCGCTCTGAAATTAGGGCGGTGGCCCGAAATATTGAAAGTTCTTACAACCTGCTTCCTTCTCAAAAATATTTCAATTCCGTTTCAGACCCAGTGATTACATTTGATGAAAATTCTTCCTTTACAGAAGAATGGAGAAATCGTTGGGGAAATAGCATAGATTCTTATTCTGAATTTGAAGAATTTTTAACAGGTACTGGTGTTTCAAGAAATAGACCAAATGCCACTTCCTTAAAAGACCCAGAAGTTCTGCGATCTGATATTTTGAATTCCTCAAATGAATTTCATAACTCTTACGATGATTTTGTTTTTCCAAGCAATATTAGAGTAGTAGAGGTTGCTGGATGGGGTTTACCAACGGTTAAGTCTTTATATTATAAAAAAGAACACGGATCTGCTAACTACAAAGTGTCTATAACTAGAGAGGGTGATGGAACGGTAGTTTATCCCAGTGCCAACTTACTGCAATCTCCTGAAAATTATTATTTTGATCTTTCCACCTTTAATTCAGAAGAAACTACCCCAGACTATAAGCATAGAGATCTTTTAAATTCGAGTCCTATTCAAGAATTAATAAAGAACATCTTTTTTAACCAAATAGTTGATGAAACTGATGTCTTAAAAAAAATTAAACCTGAGATTTTAAATATTCAGGATCAATTGAGTGTCAGCACCCACTCACCTGTAATACTCGGAGCTTATGATAGTTCTGGAAATTTTACTGGAATTGACCTTAACCAAGATCTAAATCAAGAAATTCTGACTATTCGTGAGGAAATACCTGGAAGCTCTTTTTCATATTTTGGAGAAAGTCAGTACATTTTCTTACCGCCAAGCGGGCAATACGACTTCGTTTTTAAAGGTACTGGTACTGGCCAAGCTACAGTAGAGGTTGAAAAACTTTCAGGCAATGATCAAATTCCTATAAATACCTATACGGATATAGAGGTGACTCCAAATACTTGGGCAACTTTTGTTATTGATGTGGCGTCTCCCCAAAACACTGTTATAGAGGTAGACGATGACAATGATGGGTTCGTAAACCAAATCATTTCTCCAGATGGGTCGGAGACAGATCCAACGCTTTTGGAGCTTCTTAATAATATAAAGGAAGTCATCTCTGAAATTAATAGTACAGAGAAAATAAAAAATAGGCTTTTAAATCAGATTTTTAGATTAGAAAAGGAGATAGAAAAAGATAAAGAAAATAATTTAAAAATAATTAATGCTTTAGAAGCTAAACTTGGAAAGAAAAAGGTTAGTCCAACTAGCTTTGAAGAAATTCAAATGATCTTAGAGCTTCTGGAGGCTCAAGCGGAATCTTCATCAATCGATTCAGAATTAATAGAAGAGCTTAAATCAAAAATATCTTCCTTAGAACTAAAAGATAATCAGAAACAATCTTTGATTAAAAGAATTGAAAACCTGGAGAAGAAAACTGCTATAATTAAATCAATCTCTAATTTAGAAGCCCAGATTCTTAAAAAGAAAGAGAATGGTAAAATAACCGAAAGTGATTTGTCTAACCTTTTAAATTTAATCGAACAAATTAGTCTATTAATATGAGGAGAAAAATTATATCTTTATTTATAGTTTCCCTATTACTTTTTGCGTTTGGATACGTTTTAACTAATTCTGTCCAATATGGTCTTTGTTTTTCAAAACCACATGTGTCGGACCCATCTTGCATAAATCTTTATGAGCGGATAGGCGACCCTCTATTCTACGGATTTGGTGCTTTGTCCTTAGTGTTTCTAGCTTTACTTGTTGTTCCCAGAGCAATTCCAACGTGGAAAAAATTTGCAAAGTGGTTTATTCCGATTGCCACTTTAATATTTATTTTTTACCCAGACCCTGGGTCAGGAGATTTGTTTTCCCCATATCCAGAACAAGTTTTTCAGTGGATAAGTGTACTATATGTAGTAGTTAGTGTATTTATCATTGGACTGAGTCTTTCTCGGGAAAAAAGCAAGAATTAAAACTAAAATGCATTTCGGCGAACATCTAACAATAGACGGATACGGGGGAAATGAAACCTTGCTTAATAACGAGTTGATAGTTTTAAAGTGTCTGGACGAGCTTCCAGAACTGCTTGGAATGAAAAAACTTTCAAAACCACAAGTGTACTTTGCCAAATCTAATGACAAAAAAGACCCCGGAGGATGGACTGGCGTTGTTGTTATAGCAGAAAGCCACATAAGTATCCATACCTTTCCTAAAAGAGGGTTTTTGAGCGCAGATGTTTATACATGCAGAAATGGAATGGATACAGATTTTATAATTCAATACTTCAAAAAAACATTCGAACTTACTGATGTGGAAACAAACCTTATAAAAAGAGGGACTAAATATCCTGAATCAGATATATATTAATTTAATAAATAAGCATAATACTGCCAAAAATCATTACTGCAATTATTAATGCTTTATATAAAAAATGACGTTTGGTTATGGACTCTCTTACAAAACTTGGCAACAAGACACTGATAATTATTCCATAAACGAGAACAAATGCTGGTTGGAATGAATTCACAACATATACTAATGCAATAGGGGCGAGCAGAGTCGCAAAATTCATAACTAGATCTGCGGTAACCATGATAACTTCGGTAATAAAATTTAATCCTATTGCTTTACCGCGTCTATTAATAAACAAAGATAGAAAATCCTTACGATAATTAGGGAATAACAAAAACACAAGAACCCCAGTAAGAGCAATACCGACGTATTCCCAGAACTGAGTAGCCCAAAAGCCGTTATTAATGGCGAAAAACTTAAACATGGCGCCACTTACGGCGAAAACCAGAGCAGAAGCACATACCAAAATGAGAGTCCTAGATTTTATTATCCAATTCCCACCCGCACTTATTTCTAGAGAAAGAAAAAAGGCACCAAACACTATTAAAATGGAGCCGATAAATTGAAAAGCGGTTAGTGACTCTCCCAAAAAGACAAAGCCTAAAATGAACCCAAAAACTGGAGTTACCTGTAGAATCGGAACCACAACAGACACATCATCATCTCTTATGGCAAACAAATAAAGAGCCATAGCGGCGATAGTCAACATTCCGTTTATAACTAAAAAAATTCTAGGAATGAGCCCCACAGAAAAAACACTATGATCTATGTAAAATATAATTGGTATTGTTAAAGAACCTAAAAGACAAGAGAAAATCACTATGGCCCCCACTCCGCCACCATTCATTTTTTTAGACAGAAGAATCTTGTCTAGATAATTTCCCAGAGCATAAAGTGCTGGTGCCAAAATTGCAACAAAAATCCAATTCATTGTGTGTTGTTGTGGTGAATTATGCTGTTATGATACAATCAAAAGATGAACATGTCTAAAGAAGAGGTAAAAAAACATTCAAAAGTTTATTTGTTGTTGTTTGTAATGTTAATACTAGTAAGTATAGCACTCACTTATTATAGAACAGTTGTCACGCATAACTTTGAAACAGTTTGGAGTGACGAGGAAATTTAAATGGGATAAAAACATTCTTATGGACGAAACTTTTAGCTCTATAGATTTAGTTACTCAATGTCTTTTAGATACAGAAAGAACTAGCAAATTTGAAGATGTGATAAATCAAATTGTGAAGCCTGGCCATGTAGTTCTAGATTCTGGAACGGGCTCTGGCATTTTAGCAATGTTTGCCGCAAAAGCTGGAGCAGAAACTGTATATGCGGTTGAGTACGACCCCTTTGTGGCAAAACTTGCTAAACAGAACGTGGCCAACAATGGGCTTGAAAAAGCCGTCAATGTTATTTTAGGAGACGTTAGGAGCGCTCATTTTGAAGAGGGGGTATATTTTGATGTCGTAATAATGGAAATGCTCACTACCGGCATGATCGATGAGTATCAAGTGTGGACAACAAATAATCTTTTTAATAAGGGATATGTTAATGAAAAGACAATCTTTATCCCCAGTATACAAGAGACTTTTATTTCACTCGGGGAAACAGATTTCTACAATCGTGGCATTAACATGAGGATGGTAAAACATCTATGGAAATTCTTACCAAAATGCGATATCGCCTTTTTGGCGGATCAGCAGTTATTAAATTCAATAAAATTGAATAGAATAAACGAGTTAGTTTTCGAAGATACCAAAACTTTTGTTATTAATAACCCGGGTATACTTAACAGTATATACTTATCAAGTAAAACTTGGCTAAAAGATGAAGTGTATCTTGAAGACACCCTTGCTTTGAACGCTCCCGTTGTAATACCTCTGGAAAAAGATATTGATGTAAAAGCGGGAGATCAAATAAAGGTAGAAATCTCCTATAAGTTTGGTAACGGGTATAGAAATTTTAATGTTAATGTTCTAAAAATATAAAACTATGGAATTTATCTGCCCTTGGGAATCGCCACAATATTTTATATTTTCGAGTAATATTCCGACACTTCTTTATTACTCTCATTTTATAGCAATCTTAATTGCCGGGATTTTTGCTTACATGCTCTTTTCTAAGATTCGTGAATCATTAACCGTTAGGTTATTACTAACAAGTATATTGCTTTTTGTGACATGGACCCTGATTGATGTATTTCTCTGGGCAAGCAACAGGGCTGATCTTGTATTATTCTATTGGAGTTTGCAAATTTTACTTGAGACGTTGCTCTATTCCTCTGCTTTTTATCTAACATTTACCTTCGTCAAGAAAAAAGATTTGAATTTAAAAAACAAAATATTTCTATCTTTGGGAATTTTGCCTATAGTTATTCTTTTACCAAGTATTCATTTGTTACCAGGCATTGATGTATCTTACTGCAACGCCATAGAGAGTTCTTTTGTAATATTTTATACCTATCTATTTCAAATAATTTTAAGTCTCTCCATCCTGTTCTTGTGTTTCAAAGAGATTAATAAAAATATTTCTCATAGAAAAGAAATTTCATTATTTACGGCGGGAATTATAATTTTTTTGATAGCTTTCTCTTCTGGAAATATCATAGGAAGTATCACAGAAAACTGGGCACTTGCTCAAGCTGGGTTATTTGGAATGCCCGTGTTCATCACTTTTTTGACATATACCATTGTAAAATTTAAAACATTCAATGTGAAATTGTTTGGGGCCAGGGCATTAGTATTTGCTTTGTGGGTATTGGTAGGCTCAATACTTTTTGTTCAAACTCTAGAAAATGTTCGAATTATTACATCTGTAACACTGATAGTTTTGTTAATACTGGGTATCGGCCTAGTTAGAAGTGTCCGTAAAGAGATTGAACAAAAAGAAAGAATAGAAAAATTAGCAATTGATTTGGAAAAAGCTAATGCTCGACTAAGAGAACTAGATACTCTAAAATCAGAATTCTTATCATTCGCAAGCCACCAACTTCGTTCTCCACTCACCGCCATGCATGGTCATACCTCCATGCTCATTGAGGGTGACTTTGGGGAAATACCACAAAAAATAAAAGAGCCGATAGAAATAATTGATCAATCAACCACAAGTCTCATCAAAATTGTTAATGATTTCTTGAATATTTCTAGAATTGAACAAGGTAGGATGCAATATGATTATGTTGATTTTAATACCAGAGATCTTGTTGAGGAAGTAATTGCTGAGCTTCGACCAAATGTTGAATCAAAAGGACTTACATTTGAATTTTCTGCGGAAGAGGATGATAGCTATTTAATACATGCCGATAAGGGCAAACTAAAGCAGGTTATCGGCAATATTATTGATAACTCAATTAAATACACACCAAGCGGTGGTATAAAGGTTCACGTTGGTAGGGTTAATAACTTTATAAAAATAAGTGTTAAAGACACAGGAATTGGAATTGACCCTGTAGATGTGCCCAAACTCTTCTCAAAATTTGGCAGAACCAAAGACGCCCACAAAACAAACATTACGGGTACTGGCCTAGGTCTTTATGTGGCAAAACAAATGATTGAAGCTCAAAAGGGCAAAATATGGGTAGAATCACACGGCAAGGGCTCTGGGTCAACCTTCTTTATAGAATTTGAAGCCAAAAGCTAGGGGGTATTTTACTTCCAAATTAAGCCCTATTTTGGTAATATAGCCAGATATGAATGACTCAAAAATACTGCTTTCTGGTATACAGCCATCCGGACAACTTCACATAGGAAACTACTTTGGGGCGATGAAACAGTTTGTGGATTTACAAAATGAATATGACTCTTTTATATTTATTGCTGATTTCCACGCCCTAACCACGGTTCAAAATCCGAAAGAATTGAATGAAAATATCATAAATGTAGCTATTGATTATTTGGCGGTTGGTCTTGATCCCCAAAAAACTACAATATTCAAACAGTCTGATTCTCCACAAGTCACTGAACTGGCATGGATTTTTGAAGCAATAACCACAATGCCATATCTAATGCGTGCCCACGCTTTCAAAGATGCAGAAGCCAAAAATAAAGATATCAATGTTGGTGTATTCAACTACCCACTTCTTATGGCAGCAGATATTCTCATAAGAGATGCCGACGTTGTTCCTGTTGGTTTTGACCAAAAACAGCACGTGGAAATTGCTAGAGATGTTGCAGAAAAATTTAATAGAATATATGGTGAGACATTTAAAATACCGGAACCACTTATCTTAGAAACTGTGAAAACAGTCCCTGGTACAGATGGTCAAAAAATGAGCAAGAGTCACAAAAATACCATCCCCCTCTTCGCAACCAATCAAGAGATTAAAGATGCTGTTATGAGAATCCCAACAGATTCTAAAGGGATAGAAGAGCCCAAAAACCCTGAAGCCGATAATATCTTTGCCCTCCATAAATTTGTTACTGAAGGTCCGGAGTTTGGTGAACTGCGAGATAAATATGAAGCTGGTGGCATAGGATATAAAGAATCAAAAGAAATTTTAATTAAAAATTTAATAGCCTTCATAACCCCGCTTAGAGAAAGAAGAAAAATTTTAGAAGAAGACACTGCCTCAGTCCGTGAAATTTTGAAAGAGGGCGGAAAGAAGGCAAATGAAAGAGCTGAGGAAAAAATGCGAGAAGTAAGAAATAAAATAGGAATAACAATTTCATGAAGAGAATATATATAAAAAACCTACTAATAGAGTCTGGAAAAGAGGTACTAATCGCCGGATGGATTAGTGTGCGTAGAGATCAGGGAAAGTTAATTTTTCTGGATATACGAGATATGACCGGTAAGGTTCAAGGGGTAGTTTTACCCAACCATGAAGAAGCGGCTCTTGTCGCCAAAGAAATCAGACCTGAATGGGTTGTTGAGGTGCGGGGAATAGTTAATAAGAGGCCAGAGAAAAATGTGAACACTGAAGAACAAAATGGAAACATAGAATTAGAGATACTTTCTATTGAGGTCCTAAATGAAGCATCGACACCGGGTTTTGATATAGACAGTGACGGCAAGGAAATCAACGATGAGGTACGTCTTTCTAAGCGTTTTTTAGACTTGAGAAGACCCAGAATGCAACACAACATTAGAATGCGTCATGAAGTGGCTCAGCTCATAAGAAATAAACTGTCTGAAAATAATTTTATAGAAGTTGAAACACCATATTTAACAAAATCTACTCCTGAAGGGGCCAGAGACTACATAGTGCCAGCCAGACTTCATCCGGGAAAGTTTTATGCTTTGCCACAATCTCCACAGCAGTACAAACAATTACTGATGGCCTCTGGGATTGAAAAATACTTTCAATTTGCTCGATGCATGAGAGACGAAGATACGAGGGGAGACCGACAGCCAGAATTTACTCAATTAGACCTCGAAATGAGCTTTGTTTCAGAAGAAGATGTTATTTCCCTTAATGAAAAACTTTTAATCGAGATAGTAACAACTCTCTACCCAGAAAAGAAAATCCAATCAATTCCTTTCCCGAGAATAACTTACAAAGAGGCGATGGAAAAATACGGGAGCGACAGCCCCGACATTCGTAGTGACAAGAATGACCCAAATCTCCTTGCTTTCTGTTGGATAATAGACTTTCCATTCTTTGAAAAAACTGAAAAATCAACCAATCTAGAAAAAGAAGGTGAGTGGACATTTACACACAATCCATTTTCAGGAACTAAGCCAGAACACGCAGAGCTATTGATGAAAAAGGAGAGGATAGGAGAAATTGTAGCGGCTCAATACGATATAACCCTCAACGGATATGAGATTGGTGGAGGAAGCATAAGAAATCATAAACCAGAGGCCTTGCGGAAGGTGTTTGAAATAATGGGTTATAGCAAAGATTCGATTGACGGAAACTTTGGCCATATGTTAGAGGCCCTTGGTTCTGGAACACCACCACATGGCGGTATCGCCTGGGGGTTCGATCGTCTTATGATGATTTTACACAATGAACCTAATATTAGAGAGGTTATCGCTTTTCCAAAAACCGGAGAAGGTAAAGATTTACTTATGGATTCTCCATCGGAAGTTTCAAAAAAACAACTCGAAGATCTTGGGATTATATTAAAACCAAAGAATGCATGACCGAACCTTCACAGTTAGGGTGCCCTCATTTGAGGGTCCGCTAGAGCTCCTCTTAACATTAATCGAAAAAAGAAAGCTATTAATTAATGACATCTCACTTTCTAAAGTTGCTGATGATTTTATAGAATATGTAAAAAAATTAAGTGAATTTCCAATTGGAACTACCGCGCACTTTATTCTTATTGCATCAACTCTTTTACTTATTAAGTCAAAATCTCTTCTGCCCGGCATTGAGCTTTCGGCAGAAGAAGAGGGAAGCATTGAAGACCTCGAGGCTCGTCTGGCTATTTATAAAAAAGTAAGAGATATTTCTCTTCACATACAAAAGAGATTTGGTAAAAATATAATTTTCCTAAGTACTCCGCCTAAAAAAATAGAGCCTGTTTTTTCTCCCAACAAAGAAATAACAACTGATTCTCTTTTAAAATCAATTCGCGGTGTTTTAAATTCACTCCCACAGAAAGAGGTTTTGCCACAAGTGACAATACAAAAAATAATGAGCCTTGAGGAAATGATAGACAAGCTAACTCAAAAAATTCAAAATAGCCTAAAATTAAATTTTAGTGATTTTACTAAAAACTATAGCAAAACAGCGGTAAGTGGTGCTAGGCACAAAGTGACCAAAGAAGAGAAGATAATGGTAATAGTAAGTTTTCTTGCCATGCTTGAATTGGTGAAGCAAGGGATAGTTGAAGTAAGTCAAGATCAATTTTCTGATGACATAGCAATAGAGACCAGAAGTGTAGTCATTCCTAATTATTTCTAATTAACAAATAAATTTGATAGAGTATCTCCTTATGACTACCTCACTTGATATACAAATTGAAGCAATACTCCTATTTCGAGGGGAACCCACAAGTTTAAAGAAACTGGCTGAATATACACAAAGTGACTTAACAAGTGTCATAGAAGCAGTCAAAATACTAAAAGAAAGATTGAACGAGGGTGGAATCATTCTTATACAAAATCAAAGTGAAATATCACTAGGCACTAACCCAAAAGTAAGTGGCCTTATTGAGAAAATAACTAAAGAGGAGCTTACTCGTGATCTAGGAAAAGCAGGACTTGAAACACTAGCAATCATTTTCTATAAAGAGTCCACCAGTAAAAAAGAAATTGATTACATACGTGGAGTAAATTCTGGATTTATTCTTCGTAATCTTCTTATTAGGGGTCTCGTCGATAGGGAAGAGCAGGTGGTTGGGCGGGGTTTTATATACAGACCAACCATAGAACTTCTGGCCTATATGGGTATAAGTAACATACAGGAAATGCCTGAATTTACATTAATGAGGAAGGAGCTTGATTCATTTCTAGCCATCCCAGAATCAACTGGTGATGACGAAAAAAAAGTTGAGTAATAAATTTACAATAAAAATGTTTAATCAAGGACAACTAGATATAGATAATGAGAGACTGCTCCGACTTGGAATATTTTTAGCTTTGATTTTGATTGCTGTTTCAATAATCTCTTTTTACCTGTCTAAGGGAACACGAGTTTATGATTCTGAGCCATTCGCTCAAGAGACGATAATAAATCCTTTTGATTCAGCTTCAATTAGGGCAAAATCAGCTATTGTCTTTGACATACTTCAAGATAAGGTTTTATTTTCTAAAAATTCTGAGGAGATTCTACCCCTAGCTTCTCTGACAAAAATACTAACCGCAGTAACTGCAATAGAGCTCCTGCCCAAAGGGACTGTGGTTACACTCGAAAATGAATTTCTTGCCGAAGAAGGAGATAGCGGACTATATCGAGACGAAAAATGGGAACTAAATGATCTTATTGATTTTAGTCTGATCGCCTCATCTAATGATGGAGTTGCGGCAATTGCCGGAGCAGCTGGGGCCTTCAGACACAAAACCCTAGCATCAATGACAAATAGGGAAGAATTCATCCTTGCTATGAATAGCAAGGCGGAAGAAATAGGGATCTCTCAAGCCCGATTTTATAATGAAAGCGGATTAGATATCTCAAAAACAGTGAGTGGTGGATATGGATCTGCTCGTGATGTGGCCAACCTTTTTTCTTATACTTTAAAAAAACACCCAGAAGTTCTCTATGCAACAAAATATAGTTCACTTTCTATTGTTTCATTAAACAAAATAGAACATAACGCAACAAATACCAATACCACAATTGACACCATTCCTGGCATACTTGCTTCCAAAACTGGTTACACTGAGCTCGCAGGTGGAAATTTGGCTATTGTGTTTGACCCTGGCCTTGGTAGACCTATTGCAATAGTTGTACTTGGATCTACTTATGATGGTCGTTTTCAAGACGTAACCACTCTTGTAGAAAAAACCTTGGAATATATCTCTCAGAACAATTAATTTTCTTGATATAATAAGCACATGATAACTGACATTGTAAAAGTCTTTTTCCCAGCAATAATATCTTTCATAATAGGGATTCTACTTACTCCAAGTATTTCAAATTATCTATACAGAAATAGAATGTGGAAAAAAAAATCTGGGAAGATTGACTCTCAGGGTAATGCCACACCAATATTTAATAGTCTCCATAAAGACAGGGAAATAAATACGCCTAGAATGGGCGGAATAATAATTTGGCTTTCAGCCACCATTACAATATTACTTATTTGGGGAATTTCTCAATTTCTACCAAGTGAAATTAGTTTGAAATTAGATTTTCTTAGCCGAAACCAAACATGGATACCACTCACCACACTCCTGATCGGTGCCTTGGTGGGTCTTATTGATGATTACTTGGAGATAAGGGGGCTGGGAGGTCACTTTGCTGGAGGATTATCATTAAAAAAAAGACTGGCAATTGTAGCCCTGATTGGTCTTTCTTGCGGAGCATGGTTTTGGAGTAAATTAGATATTCAAAGTATCGGACTACCAAATGGAGGTGAAATTTATTTAGGATGGCTCTTAATACCAATTTTTTCTCTCATAATGCTCGCCGTGTATTCGGGGGGAGTTATTGATGGACTTGATGGTCTTTCTGGTGGTATTTTTGCCTCAATGTTTTCGGCTTATGCTGGAATTGCATTTTATCAACAGCAAATTGATTTGGCCGCTTTTTGCTTGGTCGTCGTTGGGGGCATTTTGGCCTTCCTGTGGTTCAACATCCCACCAGCGCGATTCTATATGACAGAGACTGGAAGTATGGCTCTTACAATTACCCTGACCGTCGTGGCCTTTATGACAGACCGCTTGGGTGGCGGGTATGGGCTTCTGGTTCTTCCTGTTATCGCCCTTCCCTTAGTTATCACAACCTTATCAAACATCATTCAGGTAACTTCAAAAAGATTCCGTAATGGTAAAAAGGTTTTTCTCGTCGCCCCTCTCCATCATCACTTTGAAGCAATTGGTTGGCCTGCTTATAAAGTTACGATGCGATATTGGATATTTAGCGTCGTCTTTTCAATCCTTGGTGTTATCTTGGCACTTACTGCCTAAACTATTGATGTCCCCACAGGGCTTCCTCTTTAATTTGCTATACTGGTACAAATGAAGAGGGGATCCCTAGATAAACCTTTTTTGATATGTGTTCTCACCCTCATGATTTGTGGGTTTTTCATATTTAGCTCAGCATCACTTGGACTTTTGGCCAAAGGCGGTGACAACTATTCAAACGTAGCATTCTCTCAGACTTTTTTTGGTTTGTTCTTAGGAAGTTTTGCTCTTTTATTTTTGAGTAGAATAAACTATAAGACGTGGAGAAAATATGGATTTTATCTTTTTGTTCTTTCAATTATTATGACTGCCTTAGTATTTGTTCCAAATCTGGGATTCGAGCACGGTGGGGCCAAAAGATGGATCCATCTGTTTGGCCTATCAATACAACCATCTGAATTTCTAAAAATTAGCTTCATTATTTATTTTGCAGCACTTTTGTCTGCCATGAAAGACAAGGTTGGGACAATAAAACATGGACTAGTGCCGTTCCTCTCAATTATTGGAATTGTAGGAATTATAGTTCTTAATCAACCTGATACTGATACTTTTGTGTTACTTATGTTCTCTGGTCTTATAATGTTTATGGTTGCTGGTGGTAAATGGCGACACTTAGGGATCCTACTAATAATTGCATCCGTGGGTATCGGAATATTCGCTAACATGCAACCTTATATAAAAGAAAGGCTTATCACTTTCATTAACCCAACGGAAAATTCTCTGACTAGTGGCTATCAAATACAGCAATCACTGATTGCCATAGGCTCGGGAGGAATTACTGGCAGAGGATTCGGACAAAGTATTCAAAAGTTTAATTTTTTACCAGAACCTATCGGAGATTCTATTTTTGCTGTTGCCGCTGAAGAGTTTGGATTTTTAGGTAGTATATGGATTGTTTTCTTATTTGTTTATTTTGCTTTTCGTGGATTACGAATCGCCATTAAAACAGAAGACCCTTTCGGTAGACTACTGGTTGTAGGAATTGTTATACTTATAACATCTCAGGCATTCCTAAATATAGCTTCAATGCTTGGAATTTTACCCTTGAGTGGTAACCCGCTACCCTTTGTCAGTCACGGAGGAACGGCACTTTTAATTACCTTAGGTATGGCTGGGATAGTTCTCAATGTTTCAAGATACCAAAGACTAACTTAGCTTAGCCATATCGAGTTTTTTATTTTGCGAAAAATTAATACCAAATCAGGATGAAAATATTACTTACTGGGGGAGCAACAGGTGGGCACTTCTATCCAATAATTGCCGTTGCGGAAGAACTTCAGGCCATAGCGAGACACAATAAACTAGTTGATATGGAACTCTTTTTCATGTCACCAACTCCTTACAATGCTGGAATTTTGTTTAATCATAAAATAATTTACAAAAAAAATTCCGCAGGGAAATTACGCAGATATTTCTCTATATTAAATTTCTTTGACCTGTTCAAAACAGGATGGGGAACCATTAAGTCTCTTTGGGAAATATTTAAAATATATCCAGATGTAATTTTTGGAAAAGGCGGATATGCAAGTTTCCCAACCCTTTTAAGTGCGCGGATACTCAGAATCCCCGTGGTTATTCACGAATCCGATAGTGTCCCAGGTAGAGTAAATTCGTGGGCGGGCAAGTTTGCGGAAAAAATAGCAATATCGTATCCTGAAGCTTCAAAATACTTTCCAAAAGAGAAGATTGCATATACTGGAAACCCTATACGTAAAGACCTGGTGGTCCCATTAACGACCAATGCTCATCAATTCCTAAACCTTGACCCTAAGATACCAACCATTTTAATTCTCGGTGGCTCCCAAGGTTCACAGATAATTAACGAAGCCATAATGGAAGCCATTCCTCGACTCGTAGAGAATTACCAGGTTGTGCACCAAACGGGGAAAAATAATATCGATGGAGTAAAAAAAATTGCTGAAACTGTTTTATTCCAAAGTATACATAAGGATCGTTATCGTCCGTATGACTACATGGATGATCTACTTTTAAGATCCGCTGCAGGGGTGGCAAGTCTTGTGATATCAAGAGCTGGATCATCTATTTTTGAAATTGCATCTTGGGGCATTCCGTCAATTGTAATCCCAATAAAAAATTCTAACGGAAATCATCAGGTTGAAAATGCCTTCGCCTATGCTCGGACAGGAGCTGCTGTAGTAGTCCAAGAAGAAAATTTGACTGGAAATATTTTGACCGCTGAAGTTAGTAGGATCATGGGAAACCCAGAAATAACATCGAAAATGACACAGGCAACCGCCCAGTTCATAAGGCCTCAGGCCGGTCGCCTGATTGCTGAGGAAATCATGAAGATTGCTCTTCGCCACAAAATACACGAAGACAAATGAAACCTATAGTACGCATTGCCCCATCTCCCACAGGAAACCTCCACGTCGGCACGGCCCGTACAGCACTTTTTAATTTCCTTTTTGCAAAAAAACATAATGGTACCTTTATTGTCCGAATTGAAGATACCGACAAAGAAAGGAGTACCGAAGAATACGAGAACAACATAAAAGAAAGCTTCGAGTGGCTCGGTCTTTCATATGACAAAAAGGATTATTACAGGCAATCTGAGAGGGAGGATACCTACCGATCATACATAGAGAAAATGATTAGCGATGGTATTGCCTATGTATCAAAAGAAGATATAAAAAAAGAGGGTGATAGGGAAGAGGTAATCAGGTTTAAAAATCCAAACAAGAGAGTTGCTTTCGAAGACATTATCAGAGGAACTGTCTCATTTGACACAACAGAGCTTGGGGATTTTGTCATAGCAAAAAGCGTGAGGGAGCCTCTGTACCATCTGGCTGTAGTGATTGATGACCACGAGATGAAGATAACGCACGTTATACGGGGAGAAGATCATATATCCAACACACCAAGACAGATTCTAATCCAAGAGGGAATAGGGGCAGAAAAACCCATATATGCTCACATACCAATGATTCTCGCCCCCGACCGATCTAAGCTTTCAAAAAGACACGGTGCTGTTTCTATAATTGAATACAAAGAAAAGGGATACTCAGCTGAAGCTTTAATAAATTATCTGGCTCTTCTGGGGTGGAACCCTGGTACAGAAAAAGAAATCTTTACTTTAGATGAGCTTGCTGAAGAATTCACACTTGAAAAAATCCAAAAGGGCGGAGCAATTTTTGATGAAGAAAAACTTAAATGGATAAATAGCGAACATAAAAAAAGACTTCTGACGGAAGGGTTCAAAAAAAGATTGGAAATAGAGACAGGGGAAGCAATAAAAAAGGTATTCCCAAAAGGACTGAGAGACGGGGAGAGCAAAAAAATCACGAATATAATCTGGGCATCTGGAGCTCAATTTAGTACGATCACAGAGCAGGAAAATTACATTAGAACGAATGAGCTGAAAGATTACCTCCTTGATGATGTGGAGCCTGAATACCCGAAGGAGCTTTTATTTTGGAAAGATGAGAAAGACTCCACCTGTGTGATACGTCACCTAACAAGGGTGAGAGATATTCTGTCGAGTATTAATCATCACGAATTTAACACCAAGAAAATAAAGGAAGCCATATGGGAATATGCTACAGAAATTGGTAGGGGTCACGTGCTTTGGCCAATGAGAGTAGCATTGTCCGGAAAAGAGAAATCCCCAGATCCATTCCTATTAGCTGATACCTTAGGAAAAGAGGAATCACTAAGGCGAATGGAAAGGGCGATTGAAATATTGAATTTATAGTAAAATAAATGCGCAAAAACTTTACCATTATTTTTATAGTAATCTTCTTATTTGCAGGGATAATTTCTCTGATATCTTTTCCCATTGATACCTTTGGGCAAACAATGTCGCTCGAAGAGTTGAAAATTGAAATCGAAAAAAAACAGAAGGAAAAAGTAATCTTGGACGCTGAAAAGAAACGCCTAGAGACACAAATTCAAGAGACTAACAAACAAACCCAAACTCTACAGGGTGCAGTAAATACACTTGAAACGACTGGAAAAAAACTGCAAAATGATCTTAAGGTTACTGAAAATAGAATTGGGGGGACTGAGCTGTCTATCAAGAAAATAACCATTGAACTTAGTGGCAAAGAGCGCCAGATAGAGCAGAATAAAAAAGCGATAGGGGAGACATTGCGGATAATATACCAAACAGGAGACGTCTCTCTCATTGAATCACTAATGCAATACAAAAATATAAATGAGCTGTGGGATTCTGTAGAAACAATTCGTCAATTTCAGATCGTAGTGAAAAATAAAACGAACGAATTGACAGACTTAAAAAGCGAATTGCAAGAGAAAAAAATAGAAGATGAGCAGGCAAAAAGAAATCTTTTAGGTTTCAAAAGTGAGTTGTCGAGCCAGAAGGTGATTGTAGAAGAAAATAAACAAGCCAAAGCGGTACTTTTAACTCAAACAAAAAACCAAGAAGCAGAATACAAGAAACAACTTGCTGACAATCTTGAGAGAGGGAGGAAATTCCAACTAGAACTTTTCCAATTCGAATCACAATTACAAACTCATATAGATAAGACAAAACTGCCAACCCAAAAAACCGGAGCACTCGTATGGCCACTTGATAATATTTTTATAACTCAAAATTTCGGTAGAACGGTAGATTCTGTCAGGCTGTATGTTTCAGGTACTCATAATGGGATAGATCTCAGGGGTAGTGTAGGAACACCAGTGAAATCTGTGGGTGGTGGGACAATAGAAGGCATGGGAAACACTGATGACCAAAGGGGATGCTACTCGTATGGCCGTTGGATCCTCATAAAGCATGATAACGGACTTTCCAGCCTATACGCCCACCTCTCATCTATAAAGGTCTCTCAGGGTCAAGCTGTCTCCCCAGGAGACATAATAGGCTATTCCGGAGGCCAACCAGGGATGCCTGGATCTGGCTATTCTACAGGACCACATCTCCATTTAGGACTATTTGCCTCTGAGGGAGTTTCAATTCAAAAATATACATCTAGTAATTTCTGTAAACAAGTTAATATTCCCGTAGCTGGAATAAATGCCTACCTTGACCCACTTGCTTATTTACCACCAATTAATTAATCTTTAGAATAATGGAAAAACAAAAAGAAAGTGGGTTTATAGGGCTCATCATATCTATAATCATATCCTTAATTCTTCTTCAGGCCGTCTTTAGAGTTGATGTCATTGAGATCCTCAAATCACCAAATTTTGGAGAAATTGTTGACTACATCAAGAAATTTTTTACACTAGTCTGGGAAAAATTTCTAGTATTACCAGCGTCCTTTATCTGGAATGAAATCTTTATTGATATTGTTTGGAGAATAATGAAAGACGCTTTTGAGCTTCTCAAAAATTGGGTAGATACCAATCAGGCTTAATTTAAAACTCCATAAACAGGATGTATGACACCTAAAAAAATACTTTTTTTCATATTAGCACCCATTTACTTACCAATATTCATATTCATGCACTTTACATTTGAGTGGTGGGAAGGATTGGTGGATTAAGGTCAAATGGGATCAAAAATACTTCAAAGTGCTTTTTCTTAATTTAGACAAAATTTGTGCACTCTATAAATAAGTAGGGAACTTAAATTGAGCAGACACGTAGGAAGGTCGCTATAAATAATTAAAAGAGATTAGATAGCACACGAGATAAAATTTTCAAAAATACGATGGGGAAGTGGTCTGTAGTATGTGGGATATATTTTAGCTCTATAGTGTCGCAAAGGTATATTGTGCGACATCTATGTCTTATCCACAGGCCCCCTACTAATGTACTGGGGTCTATCCGCAAATTGTATTGTGATAACTCTAATATTTCCTAATCACCGCCTTAACAATTGCAGCAACACGAAAGCTTTCCTCAGGGTACATATTGTCATAATTTTTATTTGCTGGTTCCAAATAGGGTCTACCCTTTTTGTCTTTACGAAAATATTTCATAGTCCAACCACCATCAATCTCGGCAATTACAATGTCCCCTACCCTATGCTCTCCCTTGCGCTCTACCAAGACATAGTCACCTTCAGTAATATGAGCTTCAATCATGGAATCTCCTTTAACTTCAAGCAAATAGCTTTTTTCTTTATCTTCTAAAACTAAATCTTCAATGCTAATTGTATTGAGCTCTTCTTGTTCTGCTACAGATGGCATACCTGCTTCCACCAGACCTAAAATGGGTATTTCATCGAACCTTGCATTGGGAGTAATCTTCCCGCGCGAATCTTTTGAAACAACCCCCTCTTCTACTAACCAAGAAATAAGCTTATGAACAGAGTTCTTTGATTTAAAGCCTAAGATGTCCATTATCTCTTGATACCCGGGCATCCTCTTATGTCTTTTGTAAAAGTGAATTATTTTTTCTTTTTGTTCGTGTTTACTCATATTTTAAAGAAGGAAAGAGAAAAAACTGTATGATGGCTCTCTTTTAACCTTCCCCATATCTTGGAGCATAGACAAAAGAAGTTTGTGCCTCTTGGCTTCTCTTTTGTATGGAAGGCCTTTAATAATCTTCCAGTCAATATCTCGGTTTATCTCTTGTAGTTCTTTTGAGATGGTGGATGTTAGTTGTGATTTACTCATGTCTTTATTGATTGCCTATTAGATTTATTATAAGTGAACTTGAGTTCACCTGCAATAAAAATCTGTGGATAACATGATGCCCCGAGCGCGTACGCGCTCGGGGCTTTTCTAACAATTTTTAGGACTTGCGTTCCTCACGCCCCTGACTAATCCATTCCAACACGCATGGAACGAGAGAGCTGGGTTTCTCCAGGGTCATGTGCGGAAATAAGAACGGAATGCAATGCGCCATCAAGAGCCCTGATAGCCTCAGTGTTGGGGGCGGATATACGCTGTAGACAAGCCGTATCTTCACCCGACTCATTGAAAGCGCGACTGAAGGCTCCAGAAAGTCGCCGTGCATTATCCACCATGGCTGCAAGAGCGCTCAGGGTGACCTTTTTCTGTTGAGTACCACGACAGAAATGTGGTTGCCCAAAATCCTCCAGAGCATTGTGGGAATGCAGAACGACAGAACCGTGGACGCGGAAGGCGTAAAGAACGTCACCGTCATACTCAAACATCAACACGAAATCATGAGTCAGTGGCCTCCCTTGTGGCCGAGGGAATATCTGGAGAGTTCCAACTTCACAAATTACTGGATCGTTCATTTCTTGCTCCAATCGTCTGGGGTTATGGGGGTGGTTGTGAAAAAACAGAGCAAATCTGCAAGAAATAGTACCGCATACATATAAAAAGTCAAATATCAGTAAATCTACCCCACCATTCCAATAATTCCATTTTTAAGATACACTTGAAAATAATTACCATATTTCAAGATTAAATACATGTCATTCGTTAAAAAAAATATCTGGAGGTTGAGTTTTATTGTAGTTCTGGTTGGGGCATTTCTAGCCATGGGGCTTGCTTCGAAAAATAGCTCTCTCCCCTCCTCTACCGCTACCGCCAAAGAAGAAATATATTTTGAATTTACTGAAGGTGAGCACGTAAAGGGAGCTGAGAATCCAAAAGTCACAATAGTAGAATTCAGTGACTTTCAGTGCCCGGCGTGCGCTGCGTATTACCCAGTAATGGAAACTCTATTAACAGACTTCCCAGAAGATCTTCAGCTTGTATATAAACACTTTCCTTTACGAGCAATTCACTTCCAAGCAGAAAATACCGCGAAGGCTTCAGAAGCGGCAGCCCTCCAAGGAAAATTCTGGGATATGCATAAAACACTATTTGATAACCAATCATCGTGGTCAGGAACAACTGGTAAAGACGCCCTGAGACAATATGCAGAAAATATCGGTCTTGATATGGCAAAATATGATGCCGACATAGAATCAGATGCTGTCAATGAGGTAGTAAAATCTGCTAGTCAGTTTGCAGTTGATAATGGACTAAACTCTACTCCAACTTTCTATATGAATGGTAGGAAGATCGGAAATCCAGCAAGTTACGAATCCTTTAAAGAGCTTATAGAACAAGAAATATCTTCTGTAAGTAATCAGTAATAAAAATGAAACCAATTCCTCTTTGGCTTTCTATATCAATATTTGTTGTCGGGTTCATTGGTTTTATTGACGCCACTTACCTTACGGCAAACTTTTTCTTGAAGATTACCCCGTCCTGTTTTATAACTGGTGGTTGCGATATTGTAACTACTAGTAAATACGCAACAATTTTAGGCATCCCTATAGCTCTTCTGGGGGCTCTATACTATCTAACCATTCTTTTGTTCTGGATTTTCTATATAGACAAGAAGCAAAAAAGGGTCCTCTATGCCCTACCATGGCTCACAGTGTCTGGCTTTATCTTCTCTATTTGGCTTGTCGGACTTCAAATTTTTGTTCTCAAGGCTTTGTGCTCTTTTTGCCTTTTATCCGCCTCAACATCTACTCTTCTATTTATCTTAGCTCTAGTGGCTCGGAAAAAAGCCGTAGGAGAAATAGAGTCAATAACAAAAACAAATTAAAAACAACCCCGTCGCTCGCGAGCGACGGGGTTGTTTTTAATTTTTAGCTATATTTGAATACTTTGCCCAACAAGCAGATGAAGCAATCCATGGCCGTGCACCCTGCTTCTCATAGAGATACCGAGCATACGCCATATTTCCTTCAACTGTATGAATGTCGAGATCAAGTTTCAAAGAGTCCTTCAAGTGGTAATATTCGTTGATTTGCATAACCCCAACATCAGAACGATTAACTTGCCCACGAAGAGTACTACCATTCTCATTTGTCTGACGAAATTCTGATTCACAACGAGCAATATCTACCATAATCGGAATGTCAGCGAAATATTCGCTGACTACCTGTTTGGTTGTTCTCGGCTTCTTATCCTGATAAACCATCACAGCTGGAGCTAGTATAGGGAAAGAAGGGATATCTATTGGTGATCCAAAAGCATTGAAGCCTGAAACTACCGCAAGAAGACCAACTGTGCTTAGATTTAAAATACTTGTTTTGGTTAGTTCTAATTCTGTCGTTTCCGTGAATTCTTTTATGAGGATTACCCCTTAAAAGCAAAAACTCAGCTATTAACTGAGTTGTGTTAATCTTAGCACCTTTGAAGTCTTTTGTCAATACTTTGTATCCGCCAAACACTTATTATGTGGCCTTGTAAGGCCGTGTATTTAGGAATTAAAATACCCCATTTTTTACCATTTTTGTCCATCTTTAATGAGAAACGGATAAAAAACAAGGAATCAGAATAAAAACAAATCCCCAAACACAAAAGTGCTGGGGATTTGCCTACTGCTATTGATTCACGACCGAATTGGTCGGGATAGACAGAGGGCTTGCCTGCATCACGCTCTGGCTTTTACCAAGAGCAAGTTGCAAGGTATCAAAGAACACGAGGAGGGTGTTCTCAATACCGCTAAAGATTCGTGGCACGAGGAACTGAAGCGTGACTATAAGCAACCCCAGCCCAATTGCCCTTAATATTTTCATACAAGTGCGGTTGAGAGAAGATGTATCTGATTCGGACAAGAATCAGACGGCTTATAATCAAGCCACCCCCCTCTTGTCTACAAACTAGCTGTTAGGTTTTAGCTAATAGCTTATAGACAAGAAAAGAGGTTCCCCCCGACACGAAGTTTGGATCATCTAAAGAAGACCTACTTCGTACGGGGCAGGTTTACCCGATTAAATTACGAAGTAATTTGGTCGGGCCCCTGATACATGTCAAATAACTTATATTTATATATAACATAAAACAAACAAAAAAGCAACCCGCTTCAGGCAAGGTTCGACCTTACCAACAAGGTGTCAACTTGGCAGGTTGACACCTTATTATTTTTTATTTTTACTACTACCCTTACCAACGTTTCGATAAACCTCAACCTTGTCTTTAAGTTTTGGAGACGGAAACAACAAAAAGTGCAGAGGATATTTCTTCTTCAGACGATAGAGCATGCTCTGTGCATGGAGTTTTTTTGTCTGACGCCGGTCAAATTCTTCTTTCATACCCTCTACAGCTTTTTCATACCCGGGCATCTGGTCATTGAGCCATCTCTGCACCCGCCTGATGGTATCAAAACCCACGTGAAGCGTCTCCACGATATCTTCATACGTTTCTCCCTCAATCAACTTGCGGGCAATAATTATGCGTCGTCCCAGCATGATGCGCTCGCTTTTGGTGAGTAAGTCGCGCAGAAACAATTTCATCGCCTCTCTGCCTTTAATATTACTCGTAGCAGTATATAAAACGTCTAAAGTATGCATTATTTCCTTGTCACTCAGTTTTTCCACCCTGACCTTCATATATACATACTATGATATATCATAGTAAAAAAATAAACAAATCACCACACAGGGGTTCCCTGTGGAAAAACGGATGTTTTTGTTTCGCACCAGATCAAGGAAGTAGTAAACATGAATAAGAATAAAAACGAGGCTGGAACAAATAATATGCCAAGATTTTCATAGGCCTACTCTTTAGTCCCTCTTCTCTCAAGCTCATCTTCAAAACCGTTAAGGTTTCCAATTGCCTGATACTCCTTAATCAGATGCTGGTATTTCTTGCCCTCGGGATTCTTATGATCTTCACTAGTCATCGCGCCCCCTGGTCGGATTAACCTTAACTCTTCATAACGAAGCCATGACTGCTTTCTTGCTTCCTCTAACTCCTCGGCGCTCATTTTTTTCGCCCCTGTCATAGCGCTATGGTAAGCCTCTGCATATTCATCGCCATAGTCTTCCGTAAGGACCTCATGCCTATGTCTGGCAGCAGTAGACAACTCCTCCCGCCCAGACTCTCCTACATACGCCATTTCTTCAGCCTTCTCCACATCACCCACTCTTTTTGGTCCATCTCCTTCGCTGTTTTCAGGTTGTTGGGATCTTTCAAATGTATTCATAGATTTTGTTTTTAGTTTTTAATCCCCCCACTCCGTCCAAATACCTTCGCGGGTTTTAATCTCCCGTGTCTTTTTTTTTGGTTTTTCAATTTCTCTTACGTATGGCTTTGATGTTCTTAAATTAGGGTTCCCCGAGTTCCAAATAGCCCTCGAGTTTTCCCATTCCAGCTTATCGGCCTCTGCACGAGCAGCACTTTCTGATTCGTATACCACACCATCCTCATAACCATGATGTCCTTTGCTTACGAGCTCCCAGGCAGTTTGGACATTTCGTTCAAGAAATTTTTGCTTTAGCTGCTCTTTTTTCTTTTCGATCGGGTCATCTACCCTCTTTGTTCCATCCCCCTGAAAAGGAGTTGGGGTTGATTCAAATTTCATATTACTAAATTGATTATTACTAAATCTAAAATTGACTCCCTTTAAGGGTACCCCCCCCGCAGAAACATGTCAAACCATTTCAGTAAGCTTCAACCTTACCAACAAGGTGTCAACTTGGCAGGTTGACACCTTGTTGGTTTTACTTAATGCAGAAAAAATAGAGTGATTTATCAAAAAATGGAAGTGCTTGGAGAATTCTGTCTTTCCAGTTGGGCTTAAGAATTCTATTCAGACTCATACGCCCTCGTACTGTCACTTTTGGAAATATTTTTTTGATTCTTTTGTTGTTTTGTTGAGAGAAAGAGAGGACTTCATATAATTTTTATACCTTAGTCATTATTGTATTCCTACACTCTTCTCCACAAAAAACATCTTTTTCCGCCTTACAAATATCACAAATTAAAAAGTGAGCATTGCACTCTTTATTGCGACAGTTTACATATCTCTCAGTAGGCTCTGAACATACATCGCACTTCCCCACTACCGTATGCTTCCCCGGTTCATCAAAATCTACAGCAATTCTTTTATCAAAAACATAGAGCTTACCTTTAAATGCCTCATTGGGGTACTTTTTCATATAATCAACAATCCCATTGTGAAGTTGGTACACATCCTTGAATCCTTTTTTGATTAAATATCCAGAAGCTTTCTCACATCTCACACCTCCGGTGCAAATTGGCACCACGGTCTTATCTTTCAAAGATTCAATTTTTGACAGCGCCTTTGGTAAATCTCTAAAATTATCCAACTTCATATTTACCGAGCCTTCAAAGTGCCCTATTTTATATTCATAGTTATTGCGCATATCAACAATAGTGAACTCCTTACCTTCCTTGACCCATTTGTGGAGCTCTTCTGCAGAGAGATATTTTCCCGTTGTCTCCCACGGCTTCACATCTTCATCTCCCAGGTGTGCAGATACTATTTCCTTACGAACTTTTACTGAAAGTTTGGGGAAAGCTTCACCGGTCCCTTCGTCTATTTTAAAATTAATATCAGCAAAACGAGAATCTGAAGACAAAACTTTCATATACTCATTTGTAGAACTCTCATCCCCTTCTACCGTCCCATTTATACCCTCGGATGCAACAATAATCCTACCTTTTAGTCCCAACCACTCACAAAGCTCTCTCTGAGACTTCTTAAGGGCTTCCGGATCCTCAATTAGCACATATTTATAATAGAGAAGAATTTTAAACATATTTTAATTTCCAACCCTAACAATGTCTCCCTCTAAAAGACCTGAAGCGACCTCAATGAAGCTGTCATTACCAACAAATCCCAAAGTTACTCGGACTTCTATTACTGTATCACCCTCAACTTTAGAGACGAAAGATTCACCGTCTCTCTCTGTAACCGCATAGATGGGTATATTTAAGACACCTTGAGACTCCGATGTTTTAATTCGTAAGTTTGCTGTCAACCCACTCTTTATTAAACTCACATCGCCCACAAAAGCAACTTCAATTTTGTAGTTAACCACTCCGTCTACCACATTTTCGGCTGGATCAATATATACAACTTCGCCGGCAAACTTCTTTCCAACAAAAGCATCAAAGGTTATCTCCACTTGGTCACCAATATTTACTTTTCCAATGTTAACCTCGGACACATTGGCTTCAATTTCTAGATCGCCGACAGAAAGAACTGACACTATAGGAGTGCCTACGGATATGATCTCTCCAACCTTGGCATCTTGCTTGGTCACGGTTCCATTGATAGGAGACTTAAGTGTGAGACGGGCTAAATCCGCTTCCGAACTTTGGACAGACGCTCTAAACTGCGCCACCCTGGCTTCTTGAGCAAGAATAGAATCCAAAGTAGAAGATGTGTTTCCAGAAATGCCCTGAGGAGAAGCCGATAGCTTTTCCTTAGCAGAAATCATATTCGTTATCGCTGTCGCAATGCTTGTTCTGGCAGTAGAAACATCCGCTTTATATCCGCCAAGTGTGGTTTGATATTCAAAAGCAACATTAGATATGGAATTTATAGCTAGTGCCAATTTTTCCAAAAATAGTTTGGTGTCCGAAAGAACCCTGTCTGATTCAGAAATAAAAGAATTCAAATCTGAGGATGCCGAAATGTTGGTTAAATGGGCCTGCCAACTTAATATGTCTTTTTCAAGACTACGACGAAGCGTATTGAGGTCTCTTTTTAATCCAGCGTCAACGATAAAATTATATGTTGTTCCATTATCATCTATAATCAAGTCAAAATATGTTGACGAAGTTGCTGGGTCTTTAAAAAACTGATCCGCATGATTTCTAACAGCATCATCCACCCTAGTATATGCATTTCTTATTGTGGCGAGCATACTCTCACGAGCCTGACTTGAGGAGTCGGTACTTTGCCTGCTTATTTCCGCAAGTTTGACCTCTTCTTCAGAAAGATTGGCTTTGGCCCTGGCCACTTCTGCCAGTTTGGCAGAGGCATCAAGTTGAACCAAAATGTCGCCCCTAGATACCACCTCACCAAGGGATGCGGGAACACCAGACACCTTGCCTCCTATCTCAAAACCCAAATCCACACTTTGTGAGGCTTTGGTCTTTCCGATAACTGTCACCTCTTGAACCAAGTCTCCCCGAACAACGGTGATATCTTTGAGACCATCGTCTCCATTTCTGCTTAGTGAAAACCCAATAATCAAGATCACAACAGCGAGTAAGATGAATCTTTTCGGATGAGTTTTAGTATAAAGAGCAATGTTTCTAATTCTGTTTTTCATATAAATATTTATTTAGGGTATCACAAGTTTTTATTTTCTGCTCGGATTACGAACATCTTCTACTATCTTGCCATCGGACAAAGTGAGAACTCTGTCTGTCAAAGATGCGTACTCCGCTTCGTGAGTAACCATGATGATAGTTTGTCCCGCCTTGTTTAATTCCAAAAAATGGTTGAGCACAATGTCAGATGTCTCAGAATCCAAATTGGCCGTTGGCTCATCTGCAAAGACAATTTTAGGCTCATGAGCAATAGCCCGTGCTATAGAAACCCTCTGTTGTTGGCCGCCTGAAAGCTGACTCGGAAGATTGTGGAGTCTGTCTCCTAGACCAATCCTGGCGAGAGACTCTTCTGCCTTAGAATCAGCTTCTTTCTTGGTTAATCCTTGCATGAGAAGCGGTATCATCACATTTTCTATAGCGGTGAGCTCTGGTATAAGAGCGTAGTCCTGAAAAATAAATCCAAGCTGTTCTAAACGGACGATTGTCCTATCCTCATTAGATAAATTAGTAACCCTTTTATCATCAATAAAAACCTCGCCAGAAGTTGGATGGTCCAAAAGACTCATCTGATACATTAGGGTAGATTTACCAGACCCAGAACGCCCAGAAATGGAGATGAATTCTCCAGATTTTACCTCAAAAGAAACATCATTGACCGCAATGATTTCTGAGTCTCCACTCTTAAACTTTTTTGTTATGTTTTCAGCTCGTATCATGATGTTAAAAATTATTTTCTTCCCAAGATGGCATCTAGCGTATTTTGCTTGACCACAATCCTAGCGGGAATATATCCAGCAATGACAGTGGCGACCATGAGTATGGCCGCCCTAATCATGGTATTAGGAATTTCTGCCACCAATATGCCATCACTAAATGGAAACTTAATCGGATGTTCTGTAACAAACGGCACCAGAAAGCCATAGAGGATCGCCAAACCAATGCCTATGCCGATAAGGGCGTAGAAAAATGCTTGTAAAACATAAGAAAATTCTACCGCCCTAGAATCAATACCTATTCCTTTCAAAATTCCAATAAATTTTCTACGAGTGATGGCATTAACAAAAATTATGATGAATATGGTAATAGAGGCAGCAACAAGTCCAATAGAGCCGACCACATTGCCCAAAAGGCCAAAGGTGTCTTTGATATCTAGAAGAAACTTCGGTAATGATTCTTCCCAAGTCTGCACATTAGCAAAATCCCCTGCTCCGGTCGCCAACATTGCCGCTTTGACTATTTCTGGGTCTGATCCTGGTTTCAAAAATATACTTATCTCATCTACATTAAAATTTTTCTGCCCTGCCATACTTCGCAGTGTCGTGTCTAGAACAAACATTCTAAAATCCACTTGGTCAACCTTGCTCTGTAAAATTCCCTTCAAACGAAGTTCTTTTGTGTTTTGTCCAATAGTAAGTCTCACCATATCTCCAACCTCTACATCTTCAAGAAGAGAGAGTCCTGGGGCTTCAATGTCTAAATATTTCCTAAAAAAATTTGCCCCAATAATAATACTTTCTGAATCCTCAAGTGTAAGATACTCTCCCTCTACAATGTGGGATCTCAAATTAGTAGCTTCGTCTTCAATGATTGGATTTATACCGACAATCGATCCAATGGCGGAATTCGGCTCGTCGGTTTCCCGAAGCTTAGTCTTATAGTTGGCCTCCACTGTTCCAGCAGAGACAAATCTATAGGTTACCGTCTCAGCCCAAGGCAGTGCACGGGCTGTTGCCAAAATAGATGGACTATTCTCGATAGAATCCTTTTTAGGAAGTGGAGTAATCAAAATATCTCCCGCATAACCAGTTTTATATACATCTGTTGAACCCTGAATAATTCCCACCAAAATCCCCCTGACTACAACGAGGTTAAGGAAGGTCAGAACCATCACAAATATAATAAGAACCGTAGTGGCAATACTTGAGCGCCTTACCTGCCTTAGAGCCAAAAACCACCCCACTGAAAGTGAGGTAGCCAAAGTAGAAATCCTTCGTTTCGTCCGCTCCATTGGGCCGTATTATAGCACAAAACGACCTAAAAACATAGATAATAGCTGAAAATGTCTGGAAAAAGCTTGCACATACTAAAAACTAGTTACGCCTCACGGCGCGATCTACTGATCGACTCAAAACTGACCACTTTAAATCCCGACGATAAGTCGGGACCCCGACCTTGCGTCGGGGCTATTCCAACCCTTATATGAAGTGTTTGGATTCCTTAATGTTCCTCTAGCCCAACCTTTTAATTAAATCCTTAAGCTCTTCGGAAACGTACGCTATGGCCATTGGATTTTGTTTAAGTGCTTCAAGAATAAATTCTCTGTCTTTTCGTAATTCGGGGGAGGCGTATCTAAGCGCATGTCTATATCGTTTAACCGCTTCAAGAACGATTTCTCTGTCATTTTGGAGTTCAGGGGAGGCGTATACAAGCGCCCATCCATATCGTTTAACCGCTTCAAGAACGACTTCTCTGTCGTTTTGGAGTTCGGGGGGGGGCAGATTGAAGCGCATCTGGATACTCTCTCACCTCATTCAACATCTCATCTCTCTCCTTATTAATATTAATGGTGTTTGCCTGCCCATGAAGAATATCCATGGCGGAAAGATTGCCTTGTCCAAGGGTTTTTTTCACCTCCGCCACAAATTCCGCATCGGCCATTGTCTTTTCCCTTGATTCCGTGAATTCTTGTTGTTGTTCTGGGCTAAATTGTTTCATATTTTTATTATTAAATCACTAATAAACACTCGCCTTTATCGTACAGAATATTGCCAAAAATACAAATACATGAATAAACGTCTTGACCACAAGCTCTTAACTAAAAGCTATTGACTATAAGCTATCCTACTCCAATCCCTTACAATTCCCTGCTGGAGTGAGGCCTGCTTTCTTAGCCTCTTCAGCCGAAGAATAATAAACTTTATTTACTTCAGAAATCTGCTTAGCCCCCGGACACCACGGAGCGTGGTATTTGTTGCTGTTTTTTGAAGCCACTACGCCACCAGATCCAATACTCGCCCCTTGTACGGAGGGATTTTCCGGAATAAGCGTAGCCTTATTAGTACCAGAAGACAGAAAACCTTCCTGATTTATATTCTTAATAGAAATGGGCTCCTTTATAGAATCATAGTAAGCTAGCCTTCCTATCCCAAATGAAGCGCTGGCGACCAAAAGAAGGATGAGCAGGTTTAAAATGGCTGTCTTTCTATTGAATCTCTGGCCAACTTCAACAATTTCAAATTCCTCCTCAAGCGGTAAACTTGCATCTTGATTTAAGCCTAATGGCTTGCCTTTTTCTTCTATTTCATTTATCATTGTTTCCTGTATATTATATCGTATTAAAAGACTTTGGGTTCAGGTTTTTCTGAAGCTCAAAGCTATAACCTAGAAGCTAGTCATATGGCAACAAAAAAAGCAGGTGGATCAACAAAAAACGGAAGAGATTCGAATCCAAAATATTTGGGTATTAAAGTCACGCCTGGAGCAACTGCTTCTACAGGAATGATACTCGTTCGACAGAGAGGTACTGATGTACTTCCAGGGAAAAATGTTGGTATGGGAAGAGACCATACCTTGTTTGCCCTTACTCAAGGACTGGTAGAAATGAAGACGAAAAGAAAAATTCATTTTGATAATAGGATAATCGTAAAGAAAATCATAAATGTAGTCTAAACAAAAACCCGGCAATTGCCGGGTTTTTGTTTATTTAATACGGTCTTTCTTTTTTAGGACAGAATCCAAATCTATTTAGCCACCACAGAAAGAATAAAGTGAACAGACATTTCCTGTACCTTAACCTCAATCTTATGTTCGCCAATTTCTTTTATTGGCTTTTTAAGAATGATGTGATCTGAAAGAATCTCAAGACGGGTTTGCTCCTTTATTACCGGCACAATTTCTGCTTGATGGATTCCAGCAAATAGATGACCTTGTTCATTTGCTGGTTCTACCATTTCAATACGAACACCATCCAAATCTTTTATATTCTTCAAAAGCAAATCTTCATGAACCTTCTTTTCAGAATCTTCTTGCTCTTTTCGTGACAAAATTCTCTTCATTACAGAGTCTGTCGCGATTTCGGCTAAATGGTTGGGTATTAGAAAATTAATCGCATATCCATCAGATACGTTTTTGACCTCATATTTATTCCCAGCATTTGGGACATGTTTCAGAAAAATAACCTTCATTGGTGATTAGTGGGGATTTATCTATTTAGTAAGTGCTGGCTATTCTAGCAGAAAAGCCTTAATTGTCCAATACGGTAAAACCTATAATCTACCGTAGCCCACATAACCCCATTTATCGGGCTATGAGAATTTCAAAGGCCCTCTCTTTTTGAGAGTCGCGCTTGGCTTCTGCGTCTTCTTTTGTTACTTCTACCACAACATCTGGCGCAAGCCCACCATCAGATATGGAAACACCTTCTGGTGTAAGCCATCTAGCAATAGTCACCTTAAGCGCCGTCTCTGGAGTAATGTCTACTAACTCTTGAACTGATCCTTTCCCAAAGGTCCTCTCGCCAACTAGCGTGGCTATACCGTGTTCACGAAGAGCTCCTGCCAGAATCTCTGAAGCTGAAGCGGATCCCCTATTAACCAGAATTACAAAATCTAAATTATCATTAAAAACATCATAGCCTCTGCTCCTATAAATAGTTTCATCTTTTTTGCCACCAAAATCTTCTCTCACAATAACCTTGCCTGCTGGCAAGAACCAACTTGTCATATCAATGGCGGCCTCGAGGTATCCACCAGGATTTCCACGTAGATCGAGAAGAAGCTTGTGACTACCAGACTGAATAAATTCTCTTAAGGCCCCTCTAAAAAGATTTGGGGAATTCGCCGAAAAATTATATAGCTCTATCAAAAATATTCCATTACTCAGATGCTCTGTCCGTATGGTCGGGATATTAATAACATCTCTAACAATTGGGATACTGATGGGTTCACTAGCCCCTTCGCGAATAACAGAAAGCGTTACGGTTGTACCTCTCTTACCACGAATCAAGGAAACTGCTTCGTCGGTAGTAAGGTTAGTAGTTATTGTGTCATCAATACTAATAATCCTGTCGCCAGGCTCTACCCCTGCCTTATACGCTGGAGTATCTTTAAGTGGGGAAATCACAGTAAGTACCCCATCTCTCATTCCAACCTCCATCCCCACTCCTTCAAAATTACCCCTTACATCACTTTGAAAAATCTCATTTTGAACTGGAGGAAAAAATACAGTATGTGGATCTCCCAAAGAGGCCGTTAATCCTTGGATGGCCCCGTATACTTTTTCCTCATTACTAATCCTATCGTCTGTTGAGCTCGCTGGTACATATTTCTCATTAATAATATTCCAAGTCTTCCAAAAAGCAGAGAAATCAACCGTTTCTGGCTTATAAAGATCCTTGTTTTCTACCAAGACGGCGTTGTCTGCAGAAGCCATACCTCTTTCCCCCCTTTCTAGCCCAAGAGAAAATGCGCCCCACAATAGAAGGGCGATCAAAACCACAAAGATACCATTTCGTTGGGAAAATTTCATAGAAAAGATTTCCTGTTACGATAATACTATCACACCCGTGTCGACCGCGACACTTTTTATATTTTTTTATTCTGGGGAAAAGATAAACACATAAAGCGTGTTATAATTTTTGGATATGGTGCATAGATACAAGCACAAAGATACAGTCTGGGTTGATCTTAAACACCCCACCTCTCAAGAGGTGCGGGATATTGTGGAAGAATTTTCCATAGACCCGTATGTGGCCAATGAGCTCACCTCTCCATCCACAAAATCTAGAGCTGAACTTCACAGAGACTTTTTATACCTAATCCTGCATTTTCCCGCACTCAAACACACCCATACTGACAACTCCAAACAAGAAATAGATTTTATTATAGGAAAAAACTTCCTCATTACGGCGCGTTACGACACAGTAGACGCTCTTGAGAAATTTGCCAAAATAGTTGAGGTGCAAAGTATCCTTGATAGGAGCTTTGAAGATAACTGCACAGGAGCAATATTTTTTGGGATTTTACAAGAAATATACAGTTCCCTCTTCAATGAGCTGGAGCATATTGAATCCTCAACCAATAAAATAGAAGACGGAATATTCGCTGGAAGAGAGCGCGAAATGGTCGTGGCCCTTTCTCAAGTTTCAAGAGATCTACTTAATTTTAAAAAGTACACAGATTTTCATAGAGATGTCCTAGAAAACTTAGAGACCTTTGGTCTAAAAATATTTGGAGAGCATTTTGCATATCACGTCAAACGTATTATTCATGAATACAAAAAGACACACAACGCATTGAGAAATAACTTAGAGCTACTTTCAGAACTTAGGGAAACCAACAACTCCCTCCTTTCCACAAAGCAAAATGAGATTATGAAAACACTAACTATTCTTGCCTTCGTTACCTTTCCGTTGGCCTTGATCGCTGCCATATTCGGAATGAATACTGTTGATAATCCAATCTTGGGAAATGCCAACGATTTTTGGATTGTTATAAGTATCATGGTGGTGGGGGCTTTTCTAATGTATATTTTCTTCAAACTCAAAAGGTGGTTTTAAAGTAAAAATTTAACCATTTCCCTAAAGCCCCCTATTCATCATTCTATATTCATAATTATCATGCCCATTTTCCTCTCCAATACACTTACTGGAAAAAAAGAAGAATTCAAGCCGGTTAAGGTGGGTCATGTGGGTATGTATCACTGCGGACCAACCGTCTATGACTTCGTACATATCGGCAATCTGCGCTCATGGGTAACCGCTGATCTTTTGCGACGTACCCTTGAATATGGGGGGTATGAAGTGAAGCAAATTATGAACATCACTGACATAGGTCATTTGTCTGGTAATGGCGATGAAGGTGAAGACAAGATGACCAAGGGACTCAAGCGAGAAGGTCGCCCCCTAACCATTGAAGCAATGAAAGAAATGGCGGATTTTTATGCTGAAAGATTCAAAGAAGATTTAGAAAAGATAAATATACTGACCCCCCATGAATTCCCAAAAGCGAGCGAACATATTAAAGAAGACATAGAACTTATAGAAACCCTCGAAAGTAAGGGATTTGCCTACAAGACAAGTGATGGTGTCTATTTTGATACTTCTCGTGACAAAGATTACGGAAAATTGGGCGGATCTGTTTCGGACAAAGAAGAGTATTCTCGCATTGGTGAGAATCCAGAAAAGAAAAACCCGCGCGATTTTGCCTTGTGGAAACTTAATCCAACACTCGGCTTCGAAAGCCCTTGGGGTAAGGGCTTTCCTGGTTGGCACATAGAATGCTCCGCAATGGCTAAAAAATACTTGGGTGAACATTTTGACATACACACTGGTGGCATAGATCTAGCTCCCATACACCACAACAACGAGATTGCTCAATCAGAAAATGCCTGTGACTGCCAGTTCGTAAACTATTGGGTTCACAATGCCTTTGTAAATATAGGAAGTGACAAAATGGCAAAGTCCGAAGGAAATTTCATTACACTAAACACACTTACAGAAAAAAAATATCTTCCCCTTGCCTATAGATACTGGCTTCTTCAAGCCAGATACAATTCTCCTATAAATTTTTCATTTGAAGCATTAGAATCCGCACAAACAGCTTTTATAAAAATAGTAAAAAATTACAAGACCCTTCCCGATGGTGGCGAGGTGTCTCAAAGATACAAAGAAGAACTTACGAAAGCAATGAACGATGATTTAGACACCCCCAAAACTATTGCCTTGCTTTGGGAACTTCTAAAAGATGAACCTGTATCGCCAGAAGATAAAAAAGAAACGATTAAAGAATTTGATAAATTACTTGGGCTTGGCATAGAACAAAATGCTAAAGAGTTGAAAGATACAGCAACAGACGAACTCCCTCAAAATATCCAAGACTTAATAGAAAAAAGAGAGGATGCAAGAAAAAACAAAGATTGGAAGATGTCAGACAAACTACGTGATGAAATTAAATCTCTTGGATATACGGTTGAAGATTTACCAGAAGGTCCCCGCATTAGCCTTTAGCCCATACATCACCCGCTTGGACGTGGTACGTCCAAGTGGGTGGCGTATTCAGAAAACTTCAATGCGCCACCCTCTGGCGTATTCAAATGGCTCATCAGAGCCATTTTTATCTTCCACGATTACCCCCTTATTTCATAATTTAAAAACCCCAAGCCGAAGGCTCCAGACTGAAACGTCGGGGCTAAAAACTTTAAACTTAAAACTGTCCCCTTTCCTCTCCACAACTTAAACACAGCTTTTCCCAAATTTTACAAGTGCGCCACGGAAACCCCCTATGATAAGATATGCCAATGGCGGAACATATAATTAGAGACAAAGTTCGCATTCCTCCACAAAATACCGAAGCAGAAATGGCACTTCTGGGCTCTATTATGCTTAGGCCCGAATCTATTTATGAAATCATAGACCTAGTAACTCCAAAATCTTTTTACGCTGAACGTCACGCTATTATTTTTGATACGATGCTTGATCTTTTCACCAAGCGAACACCGATTGACCTTCTTTCCCTTTCATCAAGACTTAAAGAAAAAAATATCCTAGACCAAATGGGTGGCGCAAGTTACCTCACGGAGCTTGTGAACACAGTTCCCTCTTCGGCAAATATAAAACACTACGCAGAAATTATCCAAAAAAAATATATGATGCGTCAGCTCATAGGAGCATCAGAATATATTTCGCACTTAGGATTTGACGAATCTTCCGACCTTGAAGATTTATTAGATAAAGCAGAAAAACATATTTATGACATCACTCAAAAAGGCGGTGTTCATAAATTCGTAGAAATGAAGGATGAATTAGCAGAAGCCTTTGAACGTTTAGAAAGACTTCATAATAGTAAGGGTGAACTCCGCGGAGTACCGACTGGCTTTAAAGAGCTCGATCATAAACTAGCCGGATTCCAAAAAGCAGACCTCATAATCCTCGCCGCCAGACCATCAATGGGAAAGACTTCCCTCGCCTTAGATATTGCCAGACAAACTGCCATACAACATAAAGTACCGGTTGGTATTTTTTCTCTTGAAATGAGTTCCCAACAGCTTGTAGACCGTATGCTTGCTGCAGAATCCAATGTAGACGCTTGGAAACTTCGTACAGGTAAACTTTCACAAGAGTCTGACTTTGTGGCCATTAGACAATCTCTGGACAGACTTTCTCAGGCACCAATATATATAGATGACCAGCCAGGAAGCAATATTTTAAAAATGCGCTCTGTTGCCCGTCGCCTAAAAAGCGAGAAAGGTTTAGGACTTCTTATAGTGGACTACCTACAGCTTATGGTACCTACCCAATCACGAAGTTCCGACAACCTAGTCCAACAAGTCACAGAAATCTCTAGATCTCTTAAGAACCTTGCCCGTGAATTAGATATTCCAGTGCTCGCCCTCTCTCAGCTCTCGCGCGCAGTAGAGTCTCGCGGGGGTAAACCCAGACTTTCCGACCTGCGTGACTCTGGGTCTATTGAACAAGACGCTGATGTGGTGATGTTTATACACAGAGAAGACAAATATAAAGATGATGCAGAAAAAACAAATATTGCAGAGATTTTAATTGAAAAACATCGAAATGGAGAAACTGGTAAAGTAGAGCTTTTCTTTAATGCTAAAAAAGCCACCTTCCAAAGCATAGATAAAAGCAACTTTGGTGGTTCCGAAAAAGAATTTGAGAGCTTTTAATTTTTTATTTTGTTTTCTATCATGTCTTATTTTTCTAATCTCATAGAGCTGTTTCGAAGATTCCCCGGTATCGGCCCAAAACAGGCTGAGCGTTTTGCATATTTTCTTCTCTCTACAGATGAGAGCTTCGTAAAAAACCTAGTTAGAGAATTAGAGTCTCTCAAAGAATCTAGTGCCATGTGTGAGTCTTGCTTTAGGTATTTTGCTAAAAATGGCGGAACCTCTAAGGTCTGCCCAATTTGTAGCAATGACTCTCGCGATGTGGGTAAACTCCTGATCGTTTCAAGGGATGTGGATATGGAAAATATAGAGAGAACAAAAATCTATGATGGACTTTATTTTGTTTTGGGTGGAGTAGTGCCAATTCTTGAAAAAGAACCAGAAAAAAAGATACGGATTCGTGAGCTCATAAAACTAGTAGAGAGTCGCAACAAAGATATGAAAGAAATAATCCTTGCCACCAATGCTACTAGCGAGGGAGAGCACACTGCTGATTTTGTCACAAATCAGATAGAACCTATCACCAAGAAATCAAACATAAAAATATCAATGCTTGGTCGCGGTCTATCCACTGGCACAGAGCTTGAATATTCTGATTCCGATACAATTGTAAACGCCTTAAAAAATAGAGGGTGAGACCCGGCTTATAGCTTTTAACTTAAAGTTTGGAAATTGACATGGATAACTCGTGGTGGTAGAAATAGGTCTGAAGCTGTTCCCTTGCACCTTACCTAAAATGGAAGGAATACCCTCATGCCCGCGACCAATCTATTTGAAGAACTCGTAGTTATCAGAAATGAACAGATCGAGGAAAACAAAGTAAGGATTATGGAGGCTAGACGAGCAGCTTTGGAGATTGCGGCGCCAGCCGTCACGGCTGAACTGATACCGCTTCTACTTTGGGCTGCCGAAAATGGGCGAGCGGAGCTCAAGGTCTATAGTCGCCCAAACAAGGTCAATTCCCGGGAGTACTTCGTGTTCAGAATTATCGAAAACTGGGCATCGGAGCTGGGTTTTACTACCGAAGAAAGACCGGACGGAGAAACAATATCCTTGGTCCTCTCCGGTTGGTAGGGCCACAATTGCCCCACAAATGCCACCCCCGTTCCGCAATCTGCGGAACGGGGGTGTATGCATTCTATACTTTCTACCCCGTAGTGAATTTTGCCATCACCGCATTGCAACAAAATTGCTATGGCAAAATATACTACCGGGTTATTTTATCCCTGTGATCTCCACTTCAAAGTATGGTTGCCTGTGACCGTTCTTTTTAAAATATCTACTCTTTTGTTTATATTTAATAACTGTAACCTTAGGATTTCTACCAATTTTTTGAAGTTTGGCTTCCACCTTTGCACCGACAATAGTTGGAACACCAATTATCACTTCTCCGTTATCAACTAGAAGCACTTGGTCAAAAGTAAGAGAGTCGCCCTCTTTGTATTCTCCTATAATCTTCTCTATTTTAATTTTCTGACCTTCCTTGACCTTATATTGCTTGCCACCAGTAGCAATAACTGCGAAAGTCCCATCATTTTGTGGGGATTTTGCCTTGGTTGCCCCCTTAACAGGGGCCTTCTTTTCAACTGTAGTTTCTTTAGCCATAGTGCGTACCATTGTATATAAATCTATAAAAATGGCAAGGGTATTATGGTGAAGGCCCCCTTCGGCATTGCCTAGGGGGGCCTCTGTTGACATGTGCGCCAGCTGATGAGGCTGACACGGGAACGGGATCACCTCCTTCAGTATGAAGACAGAGGATGCTTTCCTGTCCCTACTGAAGGAGGTTAACCAGTGTTATAACGGCGCATAATTCACCCCTCCGTGGTTAAGTAGAGAACGATAGGGGTCCTATTTGGATTATATCCTTAATACGGCCCGAAAACACCCTAGTTATCCTCATCTTCAGATTCTGGTTTTTCAAGTATCAGAGGTTCTACTTCAATGGCCTCACCGGTAATACGCATTACATCTTTATCAATTTTACCAAGCTCTTTTCTTGAAGAGTTAAAATGACTCACCACCGTACCAAGCGAAGCACCAAGCTTGCTGTGGTATTCTTCATAGCTTTTTATATGTTTACCAAGATCACTAACTCTTTTTATAATATCCTGCGCAGTCTCCTCTATCTGGAGTGCCTTGAGTCCTTGAAGTACGGTCTGTAGATATGCCAAAAAAGATGTTGGGGAAACAATGATAACCCTACGCTCTTTGAATGCATATTCAATTAAGTCACGAGTATTCACCTTGACCGCCCCAACTTGAGAAACCAGTAAATCATAATATATAGCTTCGTGAGGAATGAACATAAAAGCAAAATCCATTGTCCCCTCAGAAGGCTTCACGTATTTAGAGGTCTCATCAATTCGATTTTTAAGGTCTGCACGAAATGCTTTTTCTAATCTTTCTTTTTCAAGCGGATTTTTTTCCTCCACTAATCGATTATAATTTTCAAGAGAAAACTTCGAATCTATGGGAATTATTTTTTCTTTTACAAAAACAACAGCGTCCACAATGGTACCGTCAGCAAAAGGATACTGCATTTGAAAACTCTTCGGAGGAAGCACATTTTTTAGAAGTGTTTCCAAGTAATATTCACCAAGAATTCCTCTTTGTTTCGGATTTTTCAAAATATCTTGAAGCGACTGAAGTTGATCAGCGAAAGACACCACCTGCTTATTGGTCTCATCTAGACGAGTCAATTTCTCTGTAATATCACGAATTATTTTAACAGACTCACTAGATTGATACTGCAGAGACTGATGGAGTCTGTCTGCGTTTTCTGAGAGCTTGTTGTCCAGTGTCTGACTTAGGGCGCTAACTTGATTTTGGATAAGAAGAAGTCCCTCGCCAGATTCACTTCCCTCTTTAGTGCGCAAAAAAAGACGCCACAAAATAACGGCGTTCACCACGAGAATCACCAAAAGAAAAACAATGAGTAGTCCGCTTTGTTCCATTGCCACTATTATATCAGCACTCGGTCAAAAGTCCCGACGTAAAGCTATGACTCCGACCAAAACGTCGGGGCTAGAAACCAAGAGCTAGAAGCTATATAATGATTCATATGTTACATCAACAAATCAGAGACCAGATAAAAGAAGCCATGCTTGCCAGAGACACAGTACGCCTGAATACACTCAGAGGGCTCCTTTCGTCCTTTACCAATGAGCTCGTGGCCAAAAAACGAAAGCCCAATGAAGAGCTGGGAGATGAAGACGCTTTGGATGTTGTCCGCCGTGGGGTTAAGCAAAGAAAAGATTCTATTGAACAATTTAAAGCCGGCGGGAGAAATGACCTTGCAGAAAGTGAAGAAGCTGAACTTATGATACTTCAAACCTATCTTCCCCAAATGATGAGTAGGGATGAGATAAAAACAATTGCAGAAGCAAAAAAACAAGAGATGGGTGCTGACAAATCCAAACTTGGACAATTAGTTGGTGCAGTTATGAAAGAACTAAAAGGTAAGGCTGACGGAGCAGATGTTAAGGAAGTAGTTGAATCTCTTTTTGAATAACTGATTGAGAAATTAGCACCGCACCCAAGCCCCTTGTTTTTTTACTAAAAAATGCTTGTATTGGTAAAGAATCGGTTCTGATCAACCTACGCCCTAGGGAGAGTTCCATGAAAATCCCATTTATCGAGAACCTGACAATCAACGTTGGGGCATACGGGAATCTTCGTCAGAGGTTACACGGAATGCCGTGTCATGCTTTCGACCCAAGGATCAATGCTGATAATTTCGACTATCCCAAATGGACAACTGAACCAAGGGATGACTCCGACAGATATACGAAGATGTTCCTCTTTATTCTTAATGGAGACGCCATCGAATCTGAAGTGCGTGTAGCTATGGAGTCTCAGGGTCTTGTTCCAGTAAATTTTCAAACATTCATTGACTTCTTGTCGGACACTAGAAGTTGGGAGTTCGGCAACCTCTTTGTCTGCTTGGAAACTATGCTTGGAAAAGAAGATTCTCTGTGCCAGGGCGCTTCTCTTGTCCCGGTAATGCATCAGTATCTCTTTAACAGGATGTCCAACGATCCAAACTTGCCGATCAAGAACAGATATCGGCGCTATATGGATCTGGATCGAATCGGCCGAGTCTGGGCGTCAGGAACCGTATTCCCCGCCTTGCTATCAAAATGACTCCCCGTCTCACCCGCACGCGGACCACTGATTGTGGTACGCGTGCGATTTTTTTATACAAAAATTAAGCTTGTTTTAAGCCATCTTTTTGACTTATCCACAATTCATTGACTTTTCAGTCTTTTTATGATAAGATTAAGGGTAGAGTACATGAACAGTCTTCCTTCAGGGAGGTCGGAATGGCAGAAAAGGCAGAAGTAGAGATTCTAGCTGATTCCGCAGCGACCCTCATGCGGAAGGGTGTACCCTTTCGGGAAGCCATCTTCCAGGCAATCAAAGGAAGAAGTATCCGTGAAGGGTACAGCGATTGGTGGTGGGCCGTCAAAGGCGAGTTCGCTCGCCGAAAGAAGGCCCGATCCGCCAAAGGAAAGAGGCGGAACTCCCCCGCCACCAAAAAGTCACATCCTCCTCACGTGGAGAGAGTTGACTGGATGGACAAGCAAAGGGAGAGGGGGCGGGATAACTATTGACCCCTCCCTCAACGGAGCGACTAGTACAGTCGCTCCGTGTTTTTTTATTTAATTTTTGTATAATTACACTGGAACCAAATTTATTAACAATCCCGACGTTTCAGTCGGGACTCCGACCTTGCGTCGGGGCTAAAAACCCGTCCGTCCGGGTCATCCGGGCAAGCTATCAACTTAAAACTATTCCCATGCTTCACAACAACCTATACAATTTAATGATTCAATTAACTGAGGAGAACAAAAGTCTTTGGCGTATTAAAGATGAATATCTAAAAGACGCAGAAGGAGATGTGGAATCGGTCGCATTTTGGAAAAAGATGGAAAAAGACAAGGAAGAGCACACCGCTGAATTAATGGCTCTCATCAAAAAACACGTCTAAAAACATTCCAACATTCTTGAGAATGTTGGAATGTTTTTTATCTCTGTTCCTTACTGTTACTTTTCACTTGTCTCTTCTTCCCCACCCGCTTTTCCTAAAAACTACTTACGCCTCACGGCGCGATCTACTGATCGGCTAACAACTATTTTTCCATCCTTCCTTCAAAAGCATCTTCCTTTTTGCTTCCGTTCCCCCAGTCCGATTGTATTCACCCAAACTTCCATCAGATTTAACCACCCTATGACAAGGCACAGATTTATCAAAATTATTCTTCATAATAGTACCCACGGCCCTAGCGGACCCACTATTCCCTGCTCTCTTGGCGACTTCACCATATGACATGGTTTTCCCTTTTGGAATATCCTTCACCACCTTATACACACGCTCCGCGAATAAACTTATCTTTTTCATAAACCCAGTATAACAAAACGCCCCGCCTTGTCGGACAACGACAACGCGGGGCTTACCCACAAATACATACTAACCACTAGCCCTCTTTTGGTTTTGGAGAACCTGCATCGCTTTGGTATGGAGAGCCCTCTTTCTCACCGCCTCAACCCTTTCCAACTTGGTGAAATTCGGTCTCCACAAACAAAGGGAATAGTGACCCTTGCCTGTGACCCAGATCTGATAATCTACCTCACGAACAATATCTTTCCTGACCAACATCTTCCGAGCATCCCCCAGAGTTATCATGTTGACCTCTGTTTCATAATCATGCCCGGGAAGAAAAGCGTTGTGTACTTCAAGTAGCGGAAATTGAATGGGAAAAACCTTGTCTCGATTGATGATCTCGAGATACAAGACTCCTCCGAGCGTCCTGTCCTTCTTTCTCACCCCTCTTGGCATTGTGACCTCCCAGAAACGGGTTTACTTCCTTTATCTTTATACATCACCGAGGCACGGCTGTAAATACGGCGCTATTACTTCTTACTTTCTTTTTCAAATTCTGCGACCATTCTATCCATCTCTGAATGAATGCGTTTTATATCACCATCTATTTCTTCCGCCACTCCCTGCATATCCTTAAGTTTCTCCTCTTCATCTCTCAGCTTATCTTGAGCTTTCTCAACCTCTCTTTTTGCTGATTCAACTTCCTTTTCTTGTTCTTTCTGCTTTCCCCTGATTCTTTCAAGTTCTCTACTTTTCTGCTCTATTTCTCTTTTTAAACTCTCTATTGCTGATTGTGATGTTGCCATAGTTATCAATTATACACCAAAAACAAAAACCGCCTCATACTGAGGCGGTTTCCACACGAACGAATCGAACATCAGATTTCAGCCCACGGACACCAAGTCCATTGGGCCTCACCTTGGCATAGCTGATGAATGGATCACCAACCAGGCATGTCACGAACCGGACAGATCCACGAAGCACCGAACTTCTGGAGAGGAATTTCTTCTCCTGTTCAGTGCAAGAATAGACGGTCACGACTCTGCCACTGGCTCTGAACTTCCTCTTTTCGGTCCTGTAGCCAAGCTGAATCAGGCGACACTCTGTTTCCTCATCCTTGGCCTGTATGAACCATATCCGCTCACGGGCGGGCTTACGCTTCTTGATTATCACCAGACCTCCCGAGTTGAGTTGCCAAACTATTTGTGCAAAACCTACATTTTTATATCACAAATTAATTAATTTAACAAGCAGTCGAAGTACTCCGCAAACACTTTTTAGACAGCTAGAACCCTTCTCTAATTCGTGAGAATTAGAGAAGGGTTAGGTAAGTGAAAAGAACCTACGCATACAGAGGTGCATCGGTAGTAACCAGATTGACACGACTATACAATAGGTATAAGATTTAAAGGTATAAGATTTAAGCATTAGCGCAAATGTTAAAAATATCGCAAGTATTAAAAATAAGAAAAAGTATTGACACAGATGAAGTGGCTCTTTCGAGAATATTTAACCTCTTAGGTGACAAGAACCGCTTTCGCATACTAAAAATACTTATCCGACACGGAGAGCTTTGTGTTAGTGACCTAGCCACCATACTCAAGGTCTCTGTCTCTTCTGTCTCTCAACATTTAAGAATCTTGGAAATGTCTAACCTTGTTGTTGGAGAGCGAATGGGCCAAATGATGTGCTACAAGCCTATTATTAAAAACCCAAAGATTAAAATGATTACTAATTTGATGAAATAGCTTTGGTCCATAGCTATCATCAATAAATACAAAAAAACCCTATGAATAAAAAAAAAGTAATTATCCTAACAGTCAGCATATTAGTAATATTTTTTATTATCTTTATCACTCGCCAAATGAATGAAGAAAAAGACGCCCAAACAAACTCTCAAGTATCCACACAAAAGATTAGTGGTGACAATGACACTAGCACTGAAAATACTATCGACAACATCACTCCCCTGACTGGTGAGCGCGAGCTGGCATTTAAATCAGAAGGACTAAAGACAAATACCGCAATCACCTCGATACCACTTGATTTGGTGCTTGATGGGGGTCCTGGCAAGGACGGCATACCCGCAATCACAAGTCCCAAATTCACAAATGTGAGTGAAGCAAAAAAATGGCTAAGAGACGACGCGGACGGACTTGTGGTCACTTCCGGACAAACAACTCGTTTTTACCCATACAATATCCTTGTGTGGCACGAAATTGTGAACGATGTAGTTGAAGGAAAGGCACTGACCGTGACCTTCTGCCCCCTCTGTGCTTCGGCCATTGTCTTTGACGCCACAATTGACGGCAAACAAGAAGAGTTTGGTGTGAGTGGCAAGCTCTACGAATCCAACCTTCTCATGTACGACAAGACAACAGAAAGCCTGTGGTCTCAGATCCTCGGTGAAGCGGTGGTCGGCGACAAGACTGGTGAGAAGCTCGCGATATATTCATCACAAATTATGAATTTTAAGCAAGCCGTAGAAAAATATCCTAAAATAGAAATACTGAGCAAAGACACTGGATATAGCCGAAACTACGATATAAGTCCATATGGAGACTATGACACAAATGACAACATTTATTTCCCAATATCAATCAATGATACTCGACTACCCGCAAAAGAGATCATGCATATTGTAAATATAGATGATTACTCTGTGGCTTTCCAAAGAAATGCTCTAAAAAAATCTGGAAGCGCCACAGTGTCAGTGGGTGACAAAAAGATCACGGCAAAGTTCATTGCGGAAGAGATAGAGGTTAGAGATGAAACAAACAAACTAATCCCTGGCTACACTGCCATGTGGTTCTCATGGGCCACCCACCATCAGCAAGACGGTATTGTCTGGCAAAATTAGTGCTAAATAGACACAATGGACACAGAAAAGTTAAGCTAGTAAAATTATTAAAAGATTAATAACTAATTCAAAAAAATGTTTACACAGCTATTACAATACAGTGACTTAGGGTTTTTCTTACTTAGGATCGCCGTAGCAATAATATTTATTTATCACGGACTACCGAAGCTATCGAAAGCCAAAGAAATGTCGGCAAGTATGGGAATGCCATCTGGAATGATATTTATGCTTGGCTCTGTTGAAATTCTGGCTTCCTTGGGCCTTATTTTGGGAGTCTATATACAATTGTCAGCCCTGCTTTTATCGATCGTTATGCTTGGCGCCATCGGTATGAAGACAATGAAGTGGAATATGCCTTTCGCAGCTCACGACAAAATAGGGTGGGAATTTGACTTCATCTTGCTTTTTGCCAACCTCGCTATTCTTCTAGGCGGTGGAGGCACGATAGGTTTGTAGGAGTAATAAATAAATTATTAAGCTAATAGAAAATATTATGGATACAACAGAAAACAAAAAAGAAAGTAAGTTTGTGTGCCGAACATGTGCTTCTGATTCAGCAGGTACACCCGGAAACTGCTGTGGAGCGGAGCGTAGCAAGGTGTGTGAAATGTGTGACCACCTACACAAAGAAGACGGTACTTGCGACTGTGGTTGTAAATAGAGCTCCAAACAAACAAGACACTATGGAGCATATTCACCCAAAAGACCCCAAACTTGATTACAATCACATTATAAATGGGATATATATAGGCACCAATCAGTGCTGTACGCTTGGTCTTTCTGATGTATTAAAAAAAGAAAATATTACCGCAGATATTTCTCTTGAAGAACTGCGCATTGATCAGCCCTTTGGAGTAAGTGCATATTTGTGGCTACCAACACCAGATCATACGCCTCCAACAAAAGATCAGCTTGTGCTTGGATCAATGACACTCAAAACACTTGTTGAGCAAAATAAAAAAGTCTATGTACATTGCAAAAATGGTCATGGTAGAGCAAGTACTTTTGTCATCGCCTATCTGATCACTCAGGGACACACATTAGAGGAAGCGGAGTCTATCGTTAAAAAGGGTCGCCCAACAATGCATCTGCAAGATAGCCAAAAAGAGGCCTTGGCCCTATTTAGTCAAAATTGGAAGCGATAGCGTCAATCAGAAAGTGCCAAGTATTTTAAAATTCTAGCTTTACCTTGATAATACCCCCGTCATAGATTCCCTCTTTTCTTCTGACCTGCGCTTTAAGGGGCAGAAGATAACCCCCCGACTGTTTGTCTGGAAATATAGATGTTTTCCATTTTGTTTTGCCGATGGTTACTGACACCGGAACTGAGCCCCATCCCCTTCTCTTTTTACCTTCCTGCATTTTATTTATTTTTTTGGCAATATTCTTTTCCACCATAGCAAAATGCCACCCCACCATACCAGGATAAAGCCACACTTTTGATTTTATATTTATAGATTTCATTATAAAAAATATACTATCACACCTTGATTCTATGGCCTTTTTTCGTTATTGTTTTTGAGTTCTAGTTTGTGCTGACAGCTCTAAGCTAACACCTAAAACCCCGTCCGACCGGGTCATCCGGGCGGGCTAACAGCTACAAGCTAGTCCATACGGCCCTATCGTCTAACGGTTAGGACAGAGCCTTCTCAAGGCTCAAATCAGAGTTCGATTCTCTGTAGGGTCACAGGTTGTTAAACCCGATACAGAAAGTATCGGGTTTTTACATCCTGCCGGGTCCCGACGGAGAATCGAAAGACGGAGCGCACGAAGTCGGACAAAGTCCGTAGCGCGAGTCCGGGGAGGAACCACACAATATTTTCTGAATATATGATAGAAAATATTGATGTGAGTTGACCCCGATTCTCTGTAGGGTCACAAATTGAAACTTCGGCAGGAGTAAGCGAAAGACGGAGCGCACGAAGCCATCTCACCTTTGGTGAGATGTTGCCGAGTCGGGGTCGCGGAAAATTTCTGAAAGAAGTTTATTTGTGACCGATTCCCGGTAGGGTCACCAAAAGAAACATAATCCAAATCGTGAAAATTTTTAGCCATAGCCCTCGGCAAAAGTGGGTGCGCAAAATCGGTTTTCGTGCGATAGGCAAAGACGAATTCCATCACAGCCCAACATCCGCCCCGAGACACTGGGTACAGTGTCTCTCCGCTTCTGCCGTTCTGTGTCCGCCCTCAGTCACGGATATTTTCCTGCTGGAAAATTCCGCTACCCCGACTCGGCTCGTCAGCCTCCGTCTCTGAAACGCTATTCGCGTTTCAGCCCATCGCTTCCCATCCTAAATTTGTTTTGCGCGGGATTTCTTTGAATTGAATAGGCGATGGGATTCGGGCGGGTTTATAAAGAATAAACTAAATCCATTATTCTTCCTGCTCGCTCCTCATTTGAGATGTCAGCATTTTCGTTCGCAAAAGTAACACTCTTGCCGAATGTGAGGACTGGTCTATTATTATCATTCCATTTTATATGCAAAGGCAGAATAGATGATTGGGTCTGCTCGATTAAATATCCAATTCCGGGTCGAGGTTTTTTATCTTCATTACCTCTTATAATTTTCCCCTCTGGGAAAAACATCACTGTTTTTCCTGCATTAACTTTTTCAATAGTTGTAAATAAAAAATCATGAAGTGCCCAGGCTCTTTTGGCTACAGGATAACAGCCAAGTAATTTTAATATTGGACGCAGATACCATCGCCGATAATAATGCTCAGTCGTTAAAAAATAAATTGGGAGTAGTCGCTTAACTACCGAAAGAGGCAATAAAGATAAAAGAAAAGGATCGACTTTTGAAGTATGATTTGCTACAAGAATGAATGGTCTTTGTGGTATATGCTCTACGCCCGATATTTTTGGGCGAAACCATACCTTAAAGGGCAAATGGAAAATATAATAAAAACAATACTGTGCGATTGATAACATAGCGTAGTCATAAAACCTGACGAGACCCTTGTTAAACTCCAAGAATTGCTTGAAGATTTTCGACAGCACGATCACCCTCTTGATCATTCAATCTTTCCACAACAGCCTTATCAAGCAATTTAGCCACTACGTTCTGCGGAATCTCGTACTCCACATCCATAGTCAATCTCGTACCGCCATTTTCTGGCTCTACGCCATAACTAAAAGTACTTACAACCCCTGTGGAGGTCTTGAATGAATAATGCTTTCCCTCAACGTAATCGGATGTTTCTGCTTTACCCTTGACTTCTACTCCACCCATGCTGAATGTAAAATCCCAACCCTCGCCAATTTCTTTCGGATCACCATGAAGATTATCCACAGATTTTAGGGCAGAAATGAAAGCAGGATGATTTTTAACATCTGCGATATAGGCCAAAACTTTTTCAGGATCAGCCTTGATGGAAACTACTTTTGTGACTCTCGACATAAGATTTAGTTAAATTTGATTACTAATTTTGGGAAGATACCAGAAAATTTCTTCACAAGAAAATTCTCCAGCACATCGACCTTTTTTTGGTGTACATCTCCCTTGAAAGTAATTGTAGCACATTTTGGCCACAGACTTACAACGTTCAACAGTAGCTCACTACCCTCTGTCACTTTAGCGATATACCCTTTATCTGATTTTTGAAATGGCATCAAAATCTTTGAGAAGCAATCTTCAATAAGAAGCGATGTTGTCCCAGAGTTATTTTTTAATAAGAGCCATTTTTTTCTCAACAAAATCGATATAAAAGACATGGACAGTAGTAAATATAAAGTGATGAGATTTTCATTGAATTGTCTACCAATTGCCACGACTAAAAAAGTAACCGCCAAAAAACCAAAAATACGAAATAATGGTGGCTGTCCTTTTTAATTTCGCTACAATCACAAACATGATATGCTTAAGATATCAGAGAATATTATCAGTAGTTTGCTAGTATAAAGCCCTATGGA